>CZKJ01000015.1_pt2 | contig 93708 bp, 82 predicted proteins | sample 1122331 | NCBI WGS metagenome assembly CZKJ01 (sample SAMEA3539301, study PRJEB10725) | soil metagenome | biome: tundra; feature: field; material: soil | place: USA | collected 2010-05 | depth 0.15 m
CTCCGATATGCACCATCGTCCTCGACGCAGGCACGAAATCCGGTTCGCCGATGTGGTGGCGTTCCTCTTTTTTCTGGATCACGCCGCGGATGAAATCTTCCAACTCTTCGTCGCTCGCGCCGCGGCGCATTTGGGCGTGGAGGTCGTGGTCCCACACGGAGAACAGGCAGGTGCGGATTTTTCCGTCGCTGGTGATGCGGATGCGGCTGCAGTGTCCGCAGAAGGGATGCGAGACCGGGGCGATGATGCCGATTTCACCGACGCCGTCGTCGAAGCGGTAACGGCGGGCGGTCTCCGAGCGCGCGTGCGGGATTTCAACCAACGGACGGTACTCGGCCATGCGGGCGAGAATTTCGTCGAGCGTGACAACAGTGTTCGGCGACCAGGTGCGTCCTTCTTCGAGCGGCATGAATTCGATGAAGCGCACGGTGACGCCTTCTTCGCGCGCGAACATGCCGAAGGGGATGATCTGATCTTCGTTGAAACCGCGCATCAGCACGCAATTTACTTTCAGCGGCCATAAGCCAGCGCGGCGGGCGGCGCGAATGCCGGCGAGCACGTGGTCGTATCCGTTGGGCACGCGGGTGATGCGGGCGAAGCGATCGGGATCAACGGCGTCCATAGAGACGGTGACGCGGGTGAGGCCGGCGGCTTTCAGCGGCTGTGCGAGATCGGCGAGCAGGTGGCCGTTGGTGGTGAGGGCGATATCGAGTGGGTCGCAATTTGCGGCGGACATGGAGCGGCGGACGCCTTCGTCCGCGTGCGGCTGCAGCGGGGCACCCCGGACGAAGGCGTCCGGGGCTACACTTTGCGGAGGGCGAAGTTTTGAAAGCTCACGAACGAACTCCACTACGCCGTTGCGCAGCAAGGGCTCGCCGCCGGTAAGACGCACCTTGGTGACTCCCATCCCGACCAGCACGCGCGCCATGCGGAGGTAATCGGCGAAGGGCAAGTCGCCATACAGCGCGCCTTCATTGCCGGTGCGGCAGTAAACACACTTGTAGTTGCAGCGGTCCGTGATGGAGATCCGCAGGTCGGTGATGGGGCGGCCGAATTTGTCGGTGAGAACCAAGCTTCTAGCTCTTAGCTCCTAGCTCTTAGCTGAACCGCCCGGCGCTTATGCTCGGCAGAAGGCTAAGAGTGATGAGGAAAGAAAAACGAACAGGCAGGATAACCCTGGCGGCCGCTTCCTTTCCAATGCGATCCTCGCGAATCGCGGGAGGCGCGGGCGTTTCCGCCTGCACCCTCGGAATAATAGAAACTATTCCTCGCCACCGCGGCCTGGGTATGCCCGAAGGCCGCGGCGGTCGGAAACTTCAATCATTATAGAGCTTGAATGGGATGAAAAGGGTTCAGGGTTTCGCTGTCCCGAGAGCTTTTTCGATTGCCGCTTCCGCCAGCGGCGCCATGACCTTGAACCCAGCAGCGTTCGGGTGCAGACCGTCATCGGCCAGATCTTTCTTCATCAGGCCCCGGTCGTCGACCATGGCGCTGAAGTAATCGAGACAGGAGCAGCCGCTGGATGACAACGCGCAGTAATCCTTCAGCCAGCGGTTCAGTTCCAGAATCTTCTCCGGAGAACGCTGCGCAAAAAGATCCTGCGCGCGCGGCGTGTAATTATGCACCGGCAGCACGGACGAGTAAATCACTTTGATCTCGTGCACGCGCGCCAGTTCCGCCATGGAAGCGTAGTTGGCCTCAATGTCTTCGAGCCGCATGGGGCCGGTATTGCCGGCAATATCGTTCGTGCCCGCAAGAATAATGACGATTTTCGGATGCAGATCGATCACGTCCTGGCGGAAACGGACGAGCATCTGCGGCGTGGTCTGTCCGCCGATGCCGCGGTTGATGTAGGGCTTGCCGGGAAAATATTCGTCGAGATGCCAGATGTCCGTGATGGAGTCGCCGAAGAAGACGACACGGTTCTCGCCGGACACCGGCGGCCTGAGGGCGGCGTTGGCGTCGCGGTAGCGGGCCAGTTGGCCGAAGTCATCGGTGAAGATGGCGAGGCGAGAGGCGCGATATTGATCAAGGCCAGCGAAGCCGGTGGACGGGATGGCAGGCGCGGGAGTTGATTGCTGGCCGAGTGCAGGAACGACGGTTGCCGAAACGATGAGTGCAGAAAGGAGGGATAAAGAGAGAATGAAGACCGCTGGTTTCCGAAGATCGCGAGGTGATTTCATGTCATTACAGTCTTGTCATCTCTAAGTGTTTTCTTGTCCAGATCTTGTCCGGTCAGGGCTTGTCTTTCAGCGCATGGTCCAGCGCATTGGCAATCGCCTTGTCCGCGAGCGGCGCCATAATCTTGTACCCGGCCGCATTGGGATGCAGTCCATCGTCCGACAGATCGCGCCTCAGCATGCCCTGGTCATCGATGAGCGCCGAAAAGTAGTCCAGATATACCAGACCGTTCTTAGCGCAGTAATCCTTGAGCCAGGCGTTCAGCGCCAGTATTCTTGCACGTGGACGCAGCGCAAAAGACTCCTTCGCCCGCTGCGTGTAATTGTGCGCGGGCAGCAGCGACGCAAAGACCATGCGGATGTGGTGCACGCGCGCCAACTCGGCCATGGAAGCGTAGTTGGCCTCGATCTCCTCATTACGCGCAGGCCCGGTGACGCCGGCGATGTCGTTGGTGCCCGCGAGCACGAGCAGCACTTTGGGATGCAGATCAATCACATCCTGGCGGAGGCGCAGCAGCATCGCGGGCGTGGTCTGTCCGTCAACACCGCGATTGATGTAAGGCTTGCCCGGAAAATAGTCTGCCAGCTTCCAGTAGTCGGTGATGGAGTCACCAAGAAACACGACCCGATTCTCCTTCGGCGCGGGCGGTGCGAGCGCGGCGTCGGCGTCGCGATAACGGTTTAGCTCTCCGAAATCGTCGGTGTATATGTCGATGCGAGAGGCGCGGTATCGATCGAGTTCCGCGAAACCGGTGGTCGGAATGCTGGGCTGCTGGGCAAAAGCAGCGACGGTTAGGAGGACGACTGATATGAACTGCACCGCTGGTAGTCGCGACGTCATGCCTACCTTCCTGGCTCGATTCTTACACTTCACATGCCGTCATAGTTCGGCCCACCCCCGCCTTCCGGCGGCACCCACGTAATGATCTGATACGGGTCGGCGATGTCGCAGGTTTTGCAGTGGACGCAGTTCGAGGGGTTCAGGCTGATGCGCTTGCCGTTCGGCTGCGTGGCGTCATCCACCATTTCGTATACGTTCGCCGGACAGAAATTCTGGCAAGGGCTGCCAAATTCTTTCACGCATTGCGAGTTGCAAATGTTTGTATCGTGAATGACCAGGTGCGCAGGCTGGTCTTCTTCATGCTTGGTGCCGGAATGGTAAAGGTCGGTGAGCTTGTCGAAAGTAAGTTTGCCGTCGCCTTTCGCGGGGCCAAGCAGATGCGCTTCAGCGCCTCCGTCAGCGGGCAGTTCGGCAAGCTTGCGCATGTGCGCGTGTCCGGCCTTCGCAGGATAACGGTTACGCAGACCGCGTCCGCCGGTAATCATCTGCAGCCCAGTGTGGAACATGCCGGCATACATCCCCTGCTCAAATCCCTGATGCATGTTGCGCACTTTCCACAGCTCGTCTTTGATCCAGCTGGATTCAACTTTCTTCTGATACTCGCTCAGCGCAGGGGCTGACGAATCGTCTTTCTTCAGCGCCTCGAATGCAGTCTCGGCGGCCAGCATGCCGCTCTTGATGGCGAGGTGAATTCCCTTGAGGCGCGCGGAGTTCAGAAAGCCGGCGGAGTCGCCGACGATCATCCATCCATTGCCTGCGACCGGTGGAATCGCCCACCAGCCGCCGTAAGGCAGCGACTTGGCGCCGTAGCGGATCATCTTGCCGCCTGCGAGCAGCTTGGCGACGAAAGGATGTTGTTTGAAATCCTGCAGCACGCGTTGTGGGTCGAGGCGCGGATCGGGATAGTCGAGACCGGTGACGAAGCCGAGCGAGGCGACATTGTCTTTGCCGCCGTAGATCCACGCGCCGCCATATTCTCTCGTGGTGAGCGGCCAGCCCAGCGTGTAGATGACTTCGCCCGGTGCGATGCGGCCCGAAGGAACTTCCCAAAGCTCTTTCACGCCGATGCCATAAGTCTGGGGGTTGGCGTCGCGCGCCAGATCGAATTTCGAAACAAGCTGTTTCGTTAACGACCCTCGCGGCCCTTCGGCGAGAATCGTGATTTTGGCTTGCAGGTCGTAGCCTGGCTCGAAGTTCGATTTCTGATGCCCCTCTTTGTCCACGCCTTTGTCGTCGGTGCGGACACCGGCGACGCGGTCGCCGTCGAACAGAAGTTCCGAGCCCGAGAAGCCGGTGAAGATGGTGATGCCAGTCTCTTCCACCTTGCCGCCCAGCCACTTCACGAAACGATTCAGCGAGATAACATAGTTGCCGTGATCGCGCAGTGGCGGCGGCGTGATAGGGAGTTTGAACTTGCTCTTCTCGGTGAGAAAGTAAACCGCTTCTTTCGTGACTGCGGCATCGAGCGGAGCTTCTTTTTCAAACCCCGGAAGCAGTTCGCGCATGGAGCGCGGATCGAGCAAAGCGCCCGATAGGCAGTGTTGACCGATCTCGCGCGCTTTTTCGAGGACGTAGATATTTTCCTTGCTGAGCTGCGAATCGGGATGTGCGGCGTTGTGCTGGTCGATCAGCTGCGACAACCGCAGCGCGCACGCCATGCCTGCAGGCCCGCCGCCGACAATAACCACGTCGGCCGGCATCTGCGGACGTTCGACGCCTTCGATGGGTTTGCGGAAGACGAGCATTACTAGCTTCCCGCTTTCGCCTTCTTCACTTCTTCGATAAGCGGCGGAACGATGTCGAAAAGATTTGCCACGATCGCATAGTCCGCAATTTCGAAAATCGGCGCTTCTGAATCTTTGTTGATAGCGATGATCGTGCGTGAACCTTTCATGCCGACGATGTGCTGAATCGCGCCGCTGATGCCGAGAGCCAAGTAAAGTTTCGGCGCAACCGTTTGTCCGGAAGAGCCAATCTGGCGGTCCATGGGAAGCCAGCCCGAATCGCAGATGGGACGCGAGGCCGCCAAATCTCCGCCCAGAGCCTCGGCGAGTTGCTTGGCGATCTCGATGTTCTTCTGCTCTTTGATCCCGCGCCCGACAGAAACAATGATTTCAGCCTGCGTAAGGTCGACGGCCTGTTTGGCCTCTTTGAAAACTTCCTGCGGCTTGTTGCGGACCACACCATCCGCGATGTCAACGTTTACGGTTTCCACCGGGGCCGGGCTCTCACCGGCTTCCGCTTTGTCTCCGCGGTACGCTCCGTTTTGGAATGTTGCAAACCACGGACCGTCGCTATTGAAGGTGACATCGGCGGCGAATTTGCCTTGAAACATCTGGCGGGTGAAAACCAGCTTGCCGTTTTCGTGCCTGAAACCGATGCAGTCGCTGATCACAGTGCGCCCCATGGCGGTAGCCAGTTTGGGGACGAAATCGCGCACCTGATAAGTGTGCGGCATCAGCACGAGCTTCGACTGCTTGGCAGCGAGGAATTGCTTCAGTGCGGCAGCGAAAGCGTCGGGTGTGTAAGGCTCGAGCTTTGGCGATTCGACGGCATAGACCCTGGCGACCTTCTTCGCGGCAACTTCGGCAGCGAAGGTAGATGCCCTGCCTCCGACGACGGCAGCTTCAAGTTTCCAGCCTGTGGCGGCGGCGATGGCTTGGCCGGCAGTGATTGTCTCCCATGAGACCCGGTTAAGTTTGCCTTCGCGTTGTTCAACGACTACTAAGATGGTATCGGGCATAAGAGCAGTTCTCGGTTCTCAGTTTTCAGTAAGACTGTCGAGCTTCGCTCGGCGGACAGCCGAGGGCGGCTGCCCCCACATAAAGTTCTCACAGCACGCGCAATTCGTTGCGTAGTTTGTCTACTAGCTTCTTGGCGATCTCCGACGACGAGCCTTCGATGTGCTCCGTCTTCTTGGTTTTCTGCGGAACATAGAGGCGTTCAATTTTTTGCAGATTCTCGCCGATGGCAGACTGCACCTCGCCCAGCATCACTTTGCGCAACGGCTTGTTCTTCGCCTGCTTGATGCCGATCAGCGTGGCATAGCGCAGTTTGTTGATGCCAGACTGAATCGTGAGCACGGCCGGCAACGGCATATCGACAAACTGAAAAAATCCCGCTTCGAGTTCGCGCTTCACGCGAATGCCGGCGTCGTTTTTCTCGATTTGCATAATGATGGTGGCGTGCGGCCAGCCTAGCAACTCAGCCAGAATGACTCCAGTCTGCGCGTACCCGTAATCGTCGGACTGCAGGCCGGTGAAGATGAGATCGAATTGTTCGTCTTTAATGGCCGCGGCAAAGGCCTTCGCCGTGTTGAATGCGTCCAGTCCCACGAAGGCGTTGTCTTCCAGATGGATCGCGCGGTCGGCGCCTTTGGCTAAAGCCTCGCGCAGCACCTGCTGCGAGCGCGCCGGACCGGAAGTGATGACCACCACTTCTCCAGTGTGTTTTTCCTTTTGGCGCAGCGCTTCTTCGAGGGCGTAGGCGTCGGGTTCGTTCACTTCATACGAGACATCTTCGCGAATCCAAGCGCCAGTTTCATTGAGCTTGAGCGGTGCATCCTTCTGCGGCACCTGCTTCATGCAAACCAGGATTTTCAAACGTGACTCCTTCGTTCCTGTCGCTTGCGGGAAGCTACAAGGAAACCTGCCAGTATAAATGAGACGTCGGTGAAAATGTGGCGCATCTCAGCCAGCATGTGATCCGGGTCACAGACGGGTGTTAGTCAATGGGTCAGCATGGCCGAGGAGACTTCATGCTAGACGACACTTTTTGTGCCATGCGGCAAAGCATTATCGACGGAGCGCCGGACACAGCTTCTGAACTGGCGCAGCGGACGGTTGCAGCGGGCATCGAGCCGCTCGATGCGATCAATAACGGATACGTGCCCGGGATGCAGGCCGTGGGCGAGCAGTTCGCGCAGGGGAAAATGTTTCTGCCGGACATGATGGCATCGGCCGAGGCCATGCGGGCGGCGATGGCCGTGTTGGATCCGGAATTAAAGAAGCTGGGAACCGAGAGGCCGATGGCCGGGGTGGTCGTACTGGGGACTACCAAGGGGGACATCCACGAGATTGGGAAAATTCTAGTGGGAACTCTGCTCTCGGCAAATGGATTTAGAGTCCACGACCTTGGGGTTGACGTCGCGGGCGAGAAGTTCGCGGCTAAAGCGCGCGAGCTGAATGCAGATATCGTCGGCGTGTCGGCATTGCTGACCACAACTATGCGCAATCAAAGAAGCGTCGTCGAAACGCTGGTGAAAGCGGGGCTGAGGTCGCAGGTCAAAGTTATGGTGGGAGGCGCCCCTGTAACTCGCAAGTGGGCCGAGGAGATTGGAGCGGATGGCTACGCGAAAGATGCCATGAGCGCGGTAGGGCTGGCTCGCACCCTGATGGAGCAAAAAGCCCAGCTCGTCACGGAGCCGGTATGAGACCGAAATTGGATCTGCTCGATAAACCACTGATTGAGCGCATTCTCGGGGAAGCGTTCCAACTGATCGAAGACCCTGGCGTGCGTGTAGCCCCGTATGTGGTCGAGTTGCTGCGCGCGGCTGGAGTCGTAGTAACGGATGGAATCGCTCACATTCCACAGGCGCTGGCGCGGTCGTTGCTGGAACTGGTTCCACGAGAATTTTATCTTTACGACCGCAAGGGAAAACCTGCGGTGCATTATGGCGGGGATGACGTTCACTTCGACCCCGGCTCCTCGTGCCTGAACATTCTGGATCCGGAAACACACCAGGCGCGTGCGGCGCTGGCCGCCGATTTAGTCAGGCTGGTGCAGGTCGCCGAAAGGCTGCCGCAGTTTGCGGCGCAGTCGACGGCGATGGTGTGCAATGACGTGCCGCCGGAGATCGGCGATTGGTACCGGCTGTTGCTGGTTTTGTGGTACTCGGAGAAGCCGGTGGTCACGGGAGCGTTTTCCGCTTCCAGTCTGCACACTCTGCTGGAGCTGCTGGCGATTGAGAGTGGAGGACGCGAAGCGCTGCGAAAGAGGCCGCGGGCTGTCTTCGATGTATGTCCGTCGCCGCCGCTGAACTGGTCAGAATTCGCGTCGCAGAATCTGTTTGATTTGGCGCGAGCGGGCGTACCTGCCGAGATTGTCAGTATGCCGCTTGCGGGAGCGACCGCTCCGGTCACCTTGGCCGGTTCGGTGGTGCAGCACGCGGCCGAGTGTATCAGCGGAATCACGATTCATCAGCTGGCGCAGCCGGGTGCGCCCATCGTTTGGGGAGGCGCGCCAGCAATTTTCGATATGCGCACGGGCAAGACTCCCATGGGCGCGATTGAAACTGCCATGCTCGATGTCGCTTGCGCCCAGGTCGGAAAATATCTTGGGTTGCCGACTCACGCCTACATGGTCACCGGCGACGGCCGGGTAATTGACGCGCAAGTTGAAATGGAAAGCGGGATGTCGACCGTGCTGGGAGCGCTGGCCGGGATCAATATGATCTCAGGGGCCGGAATGCTTGATTTCCTCGCTTGCCACAGCATCGAGAAGCTGGTGATTGACGCGGAGGCGATTGCCTCGGCACAGCGGCTGATCGAAGGGATTGAACCGCGCGCCGAGTCGCTGGCCGTGGCAGCATTCGCCCACGCTGGATTGCAAACCGACTTCTTGAAACTGAAAGAAACGCGGGCGCTGTTCCGGAAAGAGCAGCACTTCCCTTCCGCGGTGATCGATCGGGGGCTGGCGGGCGATCCGGGCTCTGCGCCGGGAATCTTGGATCGCGCGCGGGAAAGAGTGGAAGAGTTGCTGGCGGAATATCGGCGTCCCGAGATTCTTGCCGACCGGGAACAGGCGATGTTGAGTTTCGCCGAGGCCGAAGTTGGGCGCGCGGGATTGACAGAATTGCCGGGGATTACCGCCCTCACGTCTGCTACTCGGTGAACACAACCGATTGCACGCCAGAAATCTCGAAGCGTTTCCGGCAGCGCATGTTCTTGCAAGCCATCAGGTCATCCTTGCGCAGCATGTAGGAGCGGGCTTTCGCGAACCGGGCGCGGTCACGTTCGTCGGCGCGCCCGGCGAGTTGGCGCTTTTTGGTTCGCACCACCCAGGTAACTTCGTATTCTCCGGGTTGGTGGCAATGAGGACAGTTTAAGGTTGCTGGTTTCTTTTGCGTGCTCTCGTCGAAAAAGTCTCGCTCTTCCATGAAATAAGATTATTACATGTTCGATACCGTACAAGCTATGGCAACATGAAGGTCGGGGTAGGTCGAAAATGGCGCGCAAGAAGAAGATAAGGCGGTTTCAAGCTGTGCAGGCCGTCAAGGAACTGGCTAGAGAGCGCATGGGAGCGCCACCAGCGGCGAAGGTGGTGCCGCATAAGAAGAAAAATCCCGCGAAGCACAAGGTTACGTTGGGAAAGCTACTCGACGAGGGCGGCTAGGGGCGCGGTCTCGTCCCGCGGTCGGGTTATTGGCTAAAGGTCGCAGTCACCGTGAGATTATTTTGGAGATTGACGGTGCAGACCGTCGCGTCGGCACCGCTAGTTGAGTTGCAGCCCGACCATCCTGCGAACGACGAATTGGTCGTGGGCGAAGCCGTAAGCGTAAGCGTGCTTCCGATGACGAACTGCTCACTGCAAGACCCCGGACTGGAGCAACTGATGGAGCCGGTCACAGTCCCAGTGCCAAGGCCGGCGAAGCTGACCGTGAGAATCGGTTCGGGACCGGCGGGTGTGCAACCAAGGCTAGCGGGTCCATCTACAGTGATCGCCGCAGAGTTGCTTGCAACCAAGTTGGGGCTGTCATAGTAGCTGGCAGAAATATTGGCTACGCCGCAGTCATTGCCGGGTGAGGCCGCCCCGGTACTGCTGATTTGAACGACTTGCGGATTGTCCGTTCCCCAGGAAACCAGGTTCGTAACGTCTATGGTCTTGGGAGGGTGCTCGTAGGTTCCGGTGGCACTGAAGTAAATGAATGCGCCGGGGCTGGCTCCGAGGGGGGTGGCTGCGCCGAAGGTTGCCGAGCTCGGTGCGATCTGAATCGAAACCAGGTGCTGATTGAAACCGCAACTAGAAACGTTCAACAGAAATGTGGAGGCGGCGATAAGGACGATGACGCTGAACCACTTCCGACTCATCAATTGCTCCTGGGATTAAGCGATCCGGTTGAATGCTCGCGCATTTAGGGGATGGGTAAATTTAGTCAAAAACCGGGCAAAAAGCAATCTCTAAGCGCAGGTTCGAGCCCCGCCGGTCATCCCTTCACCGCCTCTGCGACCACCTCTACAAACTTGCGGATATCCTCTTCTGTGGTATCGAACGAGCACATCCAGCGCACGATCGATTCCTCCTCCATCCACATATAGAAGAAATATTGCCGCTTGATCTTCTCGATGGAGTGGCGCGGGATCTGCGCGAACACGCCATTGGCTTCCACTTTCCACACGACTCTGACTCCTGGAATGCGGCTGACTTCCTTTTCCAGCAACCGGGCCATGCGGTTGGCGTGCTCCGCGCTGCGCCGCCAGAGATCGTCGGTAAGCAAAGCTTCAAATTGCGCGGCGATGAAGCGCATCTTCGACGCCAATTGCATGCTCTGCTTGCGCAGATAGAGGAAGTCGTGACTCAGGCCGGGCTGGAAAAATACGACCGCCTCGCCACCCAGGATTCCGTTCTTGGTGCCGCCGAACGAGAGCACGTCCACCCCTAGACCGCGCGTAGCCTGGCGAAGACTCTGGCCGAGCGAGGCGGCGGCGTTGGCGATGCGAGCGCCATCCATGTGCAGGAACATGCCATGCTCGTGCGCAAATTGCGCAAGCGCCTGAATTTCTTCGGGTCCGTAGACCGTTCCCATCTCTGTGGACTGTGTAATCGAAATGACCCGGGGTTGCGAGTGATGTTCGTCGCCGATGCCGTGGTAGGCGTGGCGTACGGAGTCCAGCGTGATCTTCCCATCTTGCTGCGGCAGTGGAATGAGCTTGCAGCCGGTATGCTTCTCGGGCGCACCGCATTCATCGGTGTAGATGTGGGCGTAGGCGCTGCACAGCACCGATTGAAACGACCGAGTCAGGGACTGCAGGCTCAGGACATTCGCGCCAGTCCCGTTGAAAGTAAAAAAAACTGCGATGTCCGGGCCGAAATGTTCTTCGAACTTCTTGATCGCCGAGCGAGTGTAGGGGTCGTCGCCGTAGGCCACCACATGGCCCTGATTGGCCCAGGCAATGGCCTCAAGAATTTCGGGGTGCACCCCGGCATTGTTGTCGCTGGCAAAACTTCGGGTAGATTGTGCAGGACTTTGCTCCATAGGGCAACAATGTAGCAGAGTGAGATGATGTAAGAGGAGGGGCGCAACGTTCCACCCAGGTTCAACCCTGTGCTCCAACCGTGTCTTCCCTATTTCTTCACTGTCCAGACTGCGATTATTTTGCGTCCCGATGGCCCCTCGATGAATCTTCTAAATGGCGCCTAACGCTTGAACCGTACCATCGTCTAAGCAGGTGCCGGGCTTTCCCGAAGAGCTTCCGATTCGGTATTGTAGTTCGTCATCACTTTTGTATCGGCTAACGGTAAATTCATGTCGATCAGACTTCATAAACAGTTCGTCCAAAGCATTTTCCTGCTGGCGCTTGCAGCTAGCGGAGCCACCTTGGCGTGCTCCAGCAATGCCCCGCAGAATGCTCAGGCGCAAGGCCCGGCTGGAATGCCGGTGAAGGTGCAAGAGGCGCGAGCAACTCCGGTCAACGATGCCACAGAATATGTGGCCACGGTGAAGTCGCGCGATTCGGCCGTCATGATGCCGCAGGTCGAGGGCCAGGTCACAAAGATTCTGGTTCATTCGGGAGAGTCGGTCAGAGCCGGCGCCGCTCTGATGGAGATCGATCCGCTCAAGCAGCAGGCCACGGTCAAGAGCCAGGAAAGCTCCCGCGCGGCGCAACAGGCAAATCTAAACTGGACCAAGCAGCAGTACGAGCGCGCCCAGGGACTTTATTCTGCGGGTGTGGTGAGTAAGCAGGATCTCGACCAGGCGAAATCCGCCCTGGACGCGGCCCAGGCCCAAATGGAATCGCTGGATGCGCAGGTGAGCGAACAGCAAGTTCAACTGCACTATTACAAAGTGGTAGCGCCGTGGGGCGGAATTGTTGGAGATATTCCAGTTCGCGTCGGCGACCGGGTCACGAGCGCGACCCAGCTTACGACGGTGGATAAGCCCGGCAGCCTGGAAGTTTACGTCTATGTCCCCATCGAGCATTCCGCCCAGCTCAAGATGAACCTGCCCGTGCAGGTCTTGGACAGCGACGGGAATGTGCTGGCGAATAGCCGCATCGACTTCATCTCACCGCAAGTCGACAACACCACCCAGACGGTGCTGGTGAAGGCGCGAATTGCGAATAGCAACGACGCGCTGCGGCAATCGCAATTCATTCGGGCACGTGTGGTTTGGGGTACGCATGACAGCCCCGAGGTGCCGATGCTGGCAGTGTCCCGGCTGGCGGGACAATATTTTGCGTTTGTGGCTGAACCGCAGAGTAGTGGCTCGTACATAGCCCGGCAGAAGGCACTGACGATTGGCCAGACTGTGGGCAACAATTACGAGGTGCTGGCCGGCATTAAGCCGGGCGACAAGGTGATCGTCTCCGGAACGCAATTTCTTTTGGATGGAGCGCCGGTAATTCCGCAAAGCTGAAAAGCAGGCTTCGGCTTTCGGGTTTCGGGGTTCAGCTGTTAAATCGCAGTGTTTCAACCAAAGAGCAGGTGAGCGGTTGGCAACTAGCGGCGCAAGTGTCGCCCGCCGCAAGCAAAGACAAAAGCATGGTTGCTAACTGCTATTTTCTGATTGCAAAGCGTTTCGCTGAAGCCCGACGCCCGACCTTCTATGTTCGTTAAGTTTTTTATTCAACGCCCGGTGTTCGCCACGGTGTGCGCGCTGCTGATTGTTCTAGCGGGCGCGGCCGTAATTCCTACGCTGCCCATCTCGCAGTTTCCCAACCTTGCGCCCCCGCAGGTGAATGTATCGAGTGCCTATATCGGCGCCAGTGCCCAGACTGTGGAGAGCGCGGTCACGATTCCGCTGGAACAACAGATCAACGGAGCCGAGGGAATGAAGTATGTAACCTCGACCAGCGGCAACGATGGAACGAGCAGCATCACGGCCACGTTCGATCTGACTCGCGATCCCGACCTGGCCACAGTCGACATTCAGAACCGCGTTAACACAGCTCAAGGACGGCTACCGGCGTCGGTGAAAGCGGTTGGCATCACCACCGCGAAGAGTTCGCAGAACTTTGTCTTTGGCTCTGCTGTCATTTCCGACAACAATAAATACTCCACGCTGTTCATGAGCAACTACCTTGATATCTACGTCAAGGATTCGCTCAAACGCATTCCCGGCGTGGCCGACGTGCTGATCTTCGGCGAGCGCAAGTATTCCATGCGGTTGTGGCTGGATCCAGGGCGCATGGCGGGACGCGGACTGACCGCGCCAGATGTGGTAAGCGCTCTTTCGGAACAGAATGTGGAAGTTGCCGCCGGGCAAGTCGGCCAGCAACCCGCGGTAGCAGGACAGCAATATCAGATCAGCGTTCGCGCCGTTGGACGCCTGAGCGAAGCCAGCCAATTCGAAAACATTATTCTCAAAACCAATGCTGACGGCACATTAGTCCGTCTGAAAGATGTGGGCCGCGCCGAACTAGGCGCGGAAGATTATAGCTCGGACCTGCAATTTAACGGACGGGATGCAGTCGGCATCGGGGTCACGCAGCTTTCCACGGCGAATGCGCTCGATGTCGACCGTCGCGCCATTGCTGAACTCGACCGCCTATCGAAAAAATTCCCTCCCGGAATGCATTACAAAGTCGCATTCGACACGACCGACGCCGTGGGCGAGTCGATTCGCGACGTAGTCTACACGGTAGGTTCGGCGATTCTCCTGGTCATCCTGGTGATCTTTATCTTTCTCGGCGACTGGAGGACGACCATGATTCACTTCATCGCCACTCCGGTTTCGCTCATCGGCACGTTCATCTTCGTGAAATTACTCGGTTTCTCCATCAACACGCTGACCTTGTTCGGCATCACGCTCGCCACCGGCCTGGTGGTCGACGACGCTATCGTCGTGATTGAAAACATCGAGCGCCATATCGCTGCGGGCGAACACGACTCGCACAAAGCGGCGGCAGCCGCCACCGGCGAGATTACCAGCGCCGTCATCGCCACCTCGCTGGTGCTCGTTGCCGTGTTTGTTCCGGTTGCATTCTTTCCCGGGACGACCGGCATTCTGTTTCGCCAGTTTGCTCTGACCATCGCATTTTCCATTGCCATTTCCGCCTTCAACGCGCTCACCCTGGCTCCCGCGCTGGCGGCAATTTTCCTGAGCGGCCCCCACCGCCAAAAGTGGTGGTGGCTGCAAAAGTTTGACGATGGCGTCGCTGTCCTCACCCGAGGGTACCGTGGCTTGCTGCATTACTTGCTGGGATACAAGCTGGCAATGATGGTGCTGTTTTTCGCCGGTCTGGGGCTAACTTATCTTGTGTTCACGCGCGTGCCGAGGGGCTTCGTCCCGGACGAAGACCAGGGATATTTCATCATCGTCATCCAGGCACCGTCCGGAGCATCTCTCGAGTACACGAAGGCCATCGGGAAACAGGTTTCGGATCTACTGAGCGACGTCTCCGAGGCCGAGGGTACGTTCTCCGTGGCAGGCTTCAGTTTTGCCGGCAGTGCTTCGAACCAGGGACTGATCTTCGTACCGCTGAAGCCCTATTCACAGCGCAAGGGCCAAAAGCACACCGCCACCGCCATTCTGAACCGCGTTCGCCCGCGGCTGTTTTCGATTTCAGGCGCGATCGCATTTGCCACGCTTCCGCCCGCAATCAACGGTCTTGGCCAATTCGGTGGGTTCCAGTTCATCTTGCAGGATCAGGCTGCGCACACGTTGGAAGAACTATCCAACGCAGCGCATGGACTCATGCAGCAATCTCCTCAACACAGGGAGCTGGTGGGACTATACACCCCGTTCACTGCGAACGATCCGCAATATCTGGTGACCATCGACCGCGAGAAGGCGAAGAGTCTGCATGTGCCGCTCTCGCAAATCACCGACACCCTGGGCGTTTACATGGGCTCGGCTTATGTCAACGACTTTGATTTCAATAATCGTTCCTATCGAGTCTACGTGCAGGCCGACAGGCAGTTCCGCTCCGCGGCGCAGGACATGAAGCAGTTCTATGTGCGCTCCGATAGTGGCGCGATGATTCCGCTCGACAACCTAATTAGCATTACGCAAACCACCACACCACAGGTGATCAGCCACTACAACCTGTTCCGCTCGGCAGAGATTGATGGCTCGGCCGCGCCCGGTTACAGCTCTGGTCAGGCAATCACAGCCATGGACAACCTCTCCAAGAAGTTACCGCAGGGGTTTTCCTATAGCTGGACGGGCCTGTCGCTGGAAGAACTGCAGGCGGGCGGGACCTCGCTGATCTTGTTTGGACTGGGAACACTGGTGGTGTATCTCACCCTCTCCGCTCAGTATGAAAGTTTCGTGTTGCCTTTCATCGTTCTGCTGGCCGTGCCGATGGCTTTGCTGGGCGCTTTGGGAGCGCAGTGGATTCGCGGCCTTCAGAACGACGTCTTCTGCCAGGTCGGACTAGTAATGCTGGTTGGACTATCCAGCAAGAACGCGATCCTGATCGTGGAGTTTGCCGAGCAGTTGCGCCAGCGCGGAATCCCGCTGGTGGAAGCCGCAGTGCAAGCGGCGACCATTCGTTTGCGTCCGATTCTGATGACTTCCCTGGCATTCATCTTGGGCGTCGTGCCCCTTGTCCTCGCCACGGGCGCGGGTGAGAATGGCCGTCACTCCGTGGGCACAACCGTGTTCGGCGGCATGATTATGTCGACGGTGCTGAATCTTTTCTTCATCCCGGTGCTGTATCTCATTGTCGAGGGTTGGCGGGAACACGGAAAGAAAACCGCCCAACCTGAATGATCTTAGGCAGCAGAACGCCTCAGGCGCGTGACCAGAACTTTCTTTTTCGTCCGAAGGGCTTTTTCCTGAATTTTCTTCGCTGCCCGCGCGGCCGCTCGCTTTTCCGCTTTTCTTCGAGCCTTGCGACGCAACTTGGCCATCCATTCCCGCGAATACATCGTCCCACGGCATTTGGACGAGCCGCAGTGGCAGGGCGCAGGGTCATCATCGTCGTATAGGTTGTAGTCCCAAAGCAGTTCTTCGCCGGCGGCGATGTTGCGAATGGCCAATATCCAGACACGGTTCTTGATCTCATCGACTTCGCAGTTGGGATCGCAGGAATGGTTCAGGTAGGCGCCCATGCCCTCGCCGTCGATGACAGTCTTTCCGTCCTCCAGCCCATAAAGGTAAGTGCGGACGGCTCCGTCGTACAGCCGATTGGCTTCCTCCGGACTGAGCCGCGGACCTAAGTATTCGACGACGCGGGAACCTTTACGAATGGGCGCGGTGGTGAAGACACCCGCTGCGTGAATGCGTGAGGGACGAATGACTAATGCCATCCAACTAATTTCGCACGGCCGGGAGGTTTCGTGGAAGCTGAAAAAGATTGGCGGCAGATTCTAATCTTCATTCCCGCACTCTTTCTATATTCGGCGGAAGCTAGCCCAAGATTTCGGTGCATCGTTCGCAACAAGCTCTAGCGTGGACCGGGCGTGCATGATAAACTTTCGCGGCTTTCAATCGAGACTGAATGACTGAATCCTGAGGGAAAGATTTATGAATCGGATTAAAAAAACGATTGCAATCGCGGCACTTCTGCTTCTGTGCGGAACTTTTTTCACCGCAACGGCGCAAACTGCGAAAACAAGAAGCACGCCGTCCACCGTGCCCGCTCCACAAGACTACTGCACCAGCACCGGCGGCACCTTGGAAACGCGCTATCCCGTATACGGGACGAACAATGCCACCCAGGACTGGCTGCAACTCCAGGGGCGCGAAGGTTTCTGCCAGTACACTCAGGTATCGGACGGCTCGCGCATTCACGTCTCCCTCGAAACACTTTTCACCACCAAGCCAACTCTGGCCGCGCTGGCTTATTATGCGCAGACCCCGTGGAACGGAAATGGACAAGGTAATCCGGCCTCCTTTTATTGCACCCAACTGGGCGGCTCAGACTTGTTCGGCGGAGTCAACGCTGCCGGCGGCGGCTGGGTGGAACTCAACACCACGGATGTGGTTCTGGAAGCCTGCATCTTTCCTGACAACTCCACCATCGATTCATGGGGATTGTTTTACCATTCCGACGGCATTATTCGCGGCATAGACCTCTCCACGGTTTTGAAATATCAGAATCCCTACGCGAAAACGAAGACTAAATAGTCGCTATCTGATCGTCGTTTTGTCGGCAATACGAAAAAATGCCGCCGCTGCGTTATATCGGAGCGACGACATTATTTTATCGAGATTGTGAGCCTGTCTATGGATCGTAAACGGCGCTGCCATAGCCCTGTTTGCGGGCATTCTCCTGCATGTCGTCCAGACGCTTTTTCTGATCCTCCAGTTGAGCCTGCATCCGTTCGGCACGTTGCTGCTTTTCTCTCTGCCGCTCGTTCCACCCAACGCAATTGGCAGCGCAGTTTGCTGGAGCAAAACGTACCGACTCGTTGAGCTCATCAATTTGGTTTTGTAAAGATGCCACCTGATTCTTCTGCGCTACAATCTGCGACCGCCATTGCTCGGCCGAGATTTTGGCTCCGTTAGAGGATGCCGGCATCGCATTTTCCTGAGCGCTGATCTTATGCAACGAGGCGGCTTCTGCGTGCTCGGGAATTTCTTCGTTGGTAATAACCTTCGACGATTTGGCATCCTTAGCCGGTACGGCTTTCGATTGTTCTTTTTGCTGGCGCTGCTGACGCGCCAAGTCGCCCAGAGAAGGCGCATCCTGGCTGTTCGCGTTTACGGCGGCGAGTGAAATCGCTGCGCTGAAAAGCAGGAAAATCCTGCATCTTGTGCCCATTGCAAAGCCCTCTGCGCAAATGCTATCCGCAAAGAGGTGCTGAACCAGCATTACGAATGGGGCATGAACCTCCGGGCACAGGCACCGTTAAGTCGCAGGGTCTGCCGCTCATTTTTTCTCCGCGGCCGCCGCTTCCCTGCTCGCCTGCCAATGCATCAGCGGCTGGTTTTCCGCCTTCCAGCGCATAGCGGCGTAAATCCGATTGCGACCGCTGGGGTGATCGAAAAAGATGAACTCCTCGATCGGCCCCGGATTCATCTTCCGGTATTCCCCGAGATGAATGGCGGCCTGGGCAAAACCATCCGGCTGGCGGCTGGCGTTCAATCCATACATGTCGGCCTCGCCTTCCTCCGTACGCGTGTGCGTATTCAGGATCGGAGTTACGACAAATCCGAAGACGGACACCAGCAACACAACCAGAGGCAACACAGCCGTATCGCCAATGTCGCGGACCTTCCATTTCTCTCCCCAACCCTTGAGAGACCAGCTCAGCGACCACTGCAGCAGGGCGAATGCGATCACGATGACCACGCCGAAAAACAGGGTATCTTTGTAAATGTGATGAAGAACGTAGTGGCCCATCTCATGGCCCATGACAGCCTGAATCTCTTCCGGCGAACCGCGACGCAGCAGATTGTCATTCAGCGTGATGCGCATCGTGCTTCCGAAACCGCTCACATTCGCGCTCATGCGCGTGCTTTGCCGCGATGCATCGATTTCAAAAACATCGTGCGCGGGAATTCCATTGGCACGGGCCAGGCTGAGAATCGGCTGCGTAACCTTGGGATCGTTGAGTACCGTGACTTTGTTAAAGATGGGAATAATGTAAACGGGTGCAATGAGGACAACCAGGATCATGAAGCACAACGTAACAACGGAGCCCCAAATCCACCAGGTTCGCCGCAGCCGCCGGACGATGCCAAAAAGCAGCATCGCTAGAATTCCGCCAAGCACAAGATTCAGCGCAAGAGCTTTCAACTGATCTCCCATCCAGGGGCCGAACGTCTGAGTTGCCAGTCCGTATTTATGTTCGCGGAAATAATCTTCGTAAACGGAAAGCGGGAAACCTAAGATTGAAGTGACCAGCAAGTACTGCACCCAGTAAACGATCGTGTGGACCGGCTTGAATCGTGTGACTCGTTCGGCGAGATTCAGCATCGCCGCTGACCACCCCAGATTTAGCAACAGGAGAAGGACGGCCGATCCATAAAGAAAATCCCAGAGGATCATCCAGTAGCCGCCTTCAAAGTAGGCGTCAGACCGGGCTCTGGCGTCCGCGGGAATTTGCGCCAGGTAAGCGTTCGTGGCCGTTTCCGTGTTGAAGTTGGGGGAAGGCTGGGCCTCGGCAGGAACTTGAATGACCGACGGCATCGCAGTGAGTGGTTGAAGCCCAGGTCCAGATGTCTGGCTGCTCAGAAAGCTGCTGGTCACTAGCCAGAAGCAAATACACTCTAACCCCAAAGACAACTTCCTGCATGAAGACATTTTGTCGCCTCTAATCGATTCAAGGACAGGAATAGGTACGTACGCTGAAGACTTTTAGTTCCTGAGGCACACGATGGAAACCAATTACCGGCAGTTTGCCGAAGGCCTAGGCAACGGCGCTAATCCCGGATAGCCTGTTACCCGTGATCGCCGGTACAAGCTGAATCTGAACCAGTCGCGGCAAGGCAGCCTTCTCTTTTTTGGCCAGCAGATTCACCGATGGGATACCGGTCCGGGCGAAAGATTTTTCACAATCCGCCGTGGAAGGTCCGCGCATATTTCCCTCCATGAATGCCAGCCCCGGGCAACGAGTGCAGGTCGAGCCATGCGCGCACTGCGAACAGCCCGATAAATCCTTCAGGCGGATCGAGCGGACTTCTTTCAGTTGCTCGGAGTCGCGCCAGATGTCGATAAAGCGCTGCTGCCGCACGTTGCCACAAGACAAGGGAAATTGCACGCAAGGGTAAAATTCACCGTAGGGAGAAATGTAGCAGGCGGTGTGGCCCGCGCTGCACGGCAAGGAAGACAGGCTGCCGGCGTCGGGCGGGGGTGGCGGCGCGCAAAAATCATCCGCGTTGCCCACGAACATTTCGTCCCGGAAAAGCTCACGCAGAGCGGACTCGCCCGCATTCAAATTCAGAATGCCGCGGTCGCCATCCATCATCGGCGTGATCGTAGGATCCAGTGTGTATTCCGCGCCCAGTTCCTCCGCCAGTGTGCGGACGCCGTGATAGTCCTGCATATTTTCCGTCATCAACACATTGGCCATGATGACCTTCAGCCCCTGCGACTTGAGAAAGCGGATGGCGTTGATCGACCGCCGCAGCGAGCCTTTCACTTTTGTGATTGCGTCATGCACCTCGGGCCGGTGCGAATAAATGCTGATCTGAACCGATTGCACTGCCAAATCGCGGAGGCGCGCCGCCTGTGCTTCACGGATCAGCACCGCATTGGTCTTGAGCTTGATGCAGAAAGTAAGATCACGGGCACACTCGAGAATCTCGAAGAAATCCTTGCGCAGAAAAATCTCGCCGCCGCTGAAGGTGAGAATGAAAACCCCGGCTTCCGCCATCTCCTTCAGGAGATGCTTGATTTCCGCCGTTGTCATCTCACCGTGATCGTCGTGATCGAGGTAGCAGTGAACGCACTGCTCGTTGCAGCGGTAGGTGAGATCGAGTTGCGCGCTGAAGGGAACACCCAGGCGCAGCGCCCGCTCGCCCATCTCCTGCAACAAGACGCTCATCGCTTTCCCTCCACCGGTTGCTGAACTGGCGCGGCCGGAGTGGCGATGGGTTGCTCTGAGATCAGGAGTATACCGTGCTTGGCCAGGCTTTCCGCCAACTCCTCGGCGTCCCGCATCGCATCCTCGGGCTTCACTTCGAACTCTGTGCAGATGCGCCGTTCCACGATCTCATCCAGCGGCGTTGCCCCATCCGCCGCCTGCCAAAGAATAACGGCCGTCGGGTTCAGAGTAAAAAGCGTCGAATCGTGACCGGACATGACCAGCATTTCTTCACCCAGCATGCGAGCGGCAATTCGGGGACTTCGCGCAACATACATTTTCTTATTCATCTCCATCTCAAATCTTTACCCAATCAACTCCCAGACGCGCGCATCCGGCATAAACGTAAGCCTGCGAACCGGCACGCGATGGACGAAGTCGCACGCAGCCTGAAAAACCCAGTGCACCAACTCCGGATCTTCGGCAAAGAAAAGCATGTTGGCCAGCAACTCGCGTCCGGCATCGGCCACAGCCACCGGCTCGATACGATTCTCCGGACCCTGCGCCAACAAATACAGCGCAGCCACCGGTGCCGACGCATTCTCGCCCAGCTTCGCCAGTTCCCCGGTGAAAGGTGTACCGTACGCCATATAGCCGTCTCCCTGCTTGCGCACGTAAGAAATTTCATCGGTAAGCAAAGTCGCATCAGGGGGCGCGAGTCGCGAGATCGTCGTCTTCCCCGCGCCCGAAACTCCGGCAAACAGAAACGCTTTCCCGTTGCGAATCGCGCTGGCCGAGTGCAAAAGGAATCCGCCCTGCTTGGCAAGCACCAGCGTATGAACGATGCGCAGAACAGCGTCGATGGAGGATGGGTTCGCCGTCTGGCGAATGCTGCCGCGTCGCATCGCCGGTTCCCACTCGGCGAGAAAATCCCCGCGCTCCAGCAACCATCGGCCCGCCCGCTGGGTGACGCGCACATCTTCCCGGTCGATGCCTGCAGGTGGGTTCAGGTCCACATCGAAATCCAATTCGGCGCTTCCCTCATCGCTTACGAAACCGGCATAGCGCTTCTGCAACATTTCGAGAAAAGACGCGTCAGTGGTGTTGATTCGGACGGGGACGCCGCCGATGGCGATCACTACGCTGAAGCGCTCGACTTGTGTGGCTAGCGTTGTCACGGAAGCAACGGTTCCCCCGCAGTTTGGCGCATACGATTGAGATAAATGAACGCACGCGCCGCTGGAGTTGAGCGCCGCACAATTTTCGCAACAAGATTTTCGACCACGCTCAACCGCGCCGGCACTGGGACTAGCTTTCTTGCACGGATCAGGTAAGTGACTCGTCCCAGCAGCTCATCCCCCGCCACGGGAAGATCTGGTACGGGCTGCGCGTCCCCCTGAGTAATCCATTGCTGGTTCTCGGGACCACCCGACGTGCCGATGACGCGATGAGCGCAAAGCCTGCCCTCGCGTCCGACCAGCACGACGTCCCCGATCCGCACTTGATCCTGGTTGACGCGCTCGACCACCAACGTTTCCCCAGGCCAGATGGAAGGAAGCATGCTCCAACCCGTGGCGGCAAAACGGAGCGTGCCGAACGAGCGCAAAACTTCCGCCGCAAGTTCGCACTTCAATGTGGTTCCCGCGTCGGATGTTGAGAGTCCAGCCTGCTTCATGAGGCGGAGAGATGTCCAGTCTGACAATTGCTTTCGGCGCCTGTTTTGCTACAAGTAAGAGCCGATGTAACGAAAAAATTTTCGTAGCGAAAGCCCGGCTTCGCGTAAGGTTTTTTCTCGACAGCCGCGACCTGCGGCTCTTCGTTCGATGAATCATTCGTGTTCATAATGACCGTCCCTTCGCTACTTCAATGCCGATTGCGACGCCTGCACCGCGCAGCCGCCCGTGCCGCCGGAGGTAGTACACGTCTGGTTGCTTAGAGTGGAGAAGTATACCTGAGATGCGCCCGGCAAAGTCTCTACCGTATTGTCGATGATAAATCCGCTTGTGCCGCCGGCTGCAGCAAGCGCAGCGCTGGGCAAAACACCCGCTTCAACCCAAGTTACTGTGCCATCTGTAGTGTTAGCCCCAGCCGTTGTGCTCCACGTCGGATGTGTGGGCGTACCCGAAGTCCCTGCCACTGTCACGATCTCAACGTTGCCGTTGCTATCGATTATGCGGGCGTGCAACGCGTAAGCATGGCCGGCCGCCCAATTCGCCAGCGCGGTAACCGTTGTTGGTCCCTGGTTCAGAAAGGTGACGGTGCCATTCACCGTGGTCGCACCCACCACGTTCGACCATGTTGCTGGAGGGTTGGCTGCCGAGGTGCCGGCCACGGTAACCACGTTGATGTAGAGCGTGTTGTTCCCAGTCCTGAGGACCAGGATCTCCTGACCCACCTTGTAGGGCGTCGAGGCCTGCCACGGCATATCCACAAAACTCAGAGCGCATCCCTTCGCAGCACAAAGAGTTGGGTGCGCGTTATTTTGCACACCAAAGAAAAGCCGCTCGGCCGCACCTCCGCTGGCATTTGGGTTCGAGACGTCCGTCACGGGGGAGCAAGCAGGAGTCTTCCCCGCGGGAGTCAGCGCTGCAATCGCTGCGGCCGTGCCTAAAACTCCGGCCTGAACCGGCACCCGGTACAGAGTCGGATTGGCCCCTGTATTACCGCAAACATAGAGGTTCCCCGTGCCATTCACCGAGTTTTCGTACGTACTGTCGAAAGTGCCGAGGTACATCGGATTTGGATTTGTTCCGGTCACAGTACTCGTTCCAACTTGCACTTCGGACCCTGTGCTTCCAGCCGAAAAGGGATCGCTGAGCGCGTAAACCGCGGCACAGTTAGCTCCGCCGGTGCAGTTTCCCTTGTTGTCGCTGGACGCGAACGCGTACACCACTCCCGCCGTTGAATCGACGAATGGGCCTTGTTCGAAGCCCACACCAAAATCCAACTGGCCAGACTTGGTTACCCCGCCCGTCGGGGTGACCAGATACAAATACCCTCCGGCGTCTCCAACAAAAACGTTCCCTGACGCGGAGTCGTTTACCGGCTCACCCAGAGCATTGGGATTCAACGGATTCACCTCAACGGGCCATCCTCCAGTTCTGATTTCAGCAGGAGCGCCTTTGAACACTGGTGTGAACTTGTGGAGCGAACCGTGGCTATCCCCGACCCAACCGGTGTCACTAGCGTAATCGTAGAAAAAGGATGAAGTAGTATCGTTGGCGGGCGTGCCTGAGGTGTTGGTCAACAATATGGTAGTCATGCAGGGAGGCGTGGGGCAGGATGCATACAAGGTCGCAGATTCAGACGTAAGCGTCATGGGACTGCCAACCCCCTCGGTCGTAGAAGCCGCCCATTTCAGCAGGACCAGATTCCCTTCCAGCCCAGGGTTGGTCTGTACAAACGCCAACTGCGTGCCATCGTCTGAGTACACCGGAGAAGTCAGGATTTGGCCGCCGGTATTGTAGGCCCAGTACGTCAAAGGCACCGTGCCGGTACAGCCGGAATAGATATTGTCATAAGCCACAATGCTGGCTTGCGTGCTGGAGCCTTCGAGGCCAGTGCCGTAAATGACGAAATCGGGCTGCGGGGCACTGGCGCAATTGGCAGTCGAGAGAAGAAATGTGAACTTCGCGGGGTAATTGGTTGCACCAACGCTGGCGCCGCTGCCCAGGTTCTCTTGCCAGTCTCCCTGACTGGCGTCCACACCGGAGTGCAACACCTTCACGCCGCTACTCGACCCCGAAGAAAACGAGTCCCGAGTCTCCGCAGCCGGCGACAAAATCGGCAGTTCTCGCCGATACCGCTGCTGCCAATAGCGCGGATCTTTTTCCACCCGTGCCGCCTGTTCCGCTGTGGCCGGCCTGGAGAAAATAACGTGGCGATGGCTCCAGTCGTTAGGAACGGGGATCGTTGCCTCCGGGGCCGGAGCAGTCTGGCCCAACAGAGCTGGAGATACGAGGAGCACTCCGAGAATTGAGACACCCAACCACACTGGACGCTGATGGTTCCTTCTCATTTTTCTCCCTGAAGCTTGAGGGCACGGACAACGGTCAGATTATAAGCGGTTGCGACCGGGCCCTCCGCCCGTCTGCTCTTGAACTCTTAGCCGGCTGGTTGGAAAATCATCATACACCGCGCGATTTGCGGAAACCCCAAATTTTGGTGGGTTTGGAGGCAGATTTCCACAGACATTTCCACTTAACTGGCACCGAGGCGCAGCTAGGACGAGCCGTCCCATACTCGCGTGCCCGCAAACCCAGCAGCCATCAATCCGGAAGAAGAGATGTAGGAATCTGCTGTGCGATACTGCGAAGCTCTTCGAAGAGGATGGTGCTCAAGTAACGTTCTCCGAATGATGGCAGCACAACCACGATCAGCTTCCCCGCATTCTCCTCACGCCGCGCCACTTTCAGAGCAGCCGTCACCGCCGCTCCAGAAGAAATCCCCACGAAAAGGCCTTCCTCAAGTGGCAGCCGCCGAGCCATACGGATCGCCTCGTCGTTGCTGACCTGAATAATCTCGTCAATGTAATCTGTGCGCAGAATCCGCGGCACGAAACCAGCGCCGATCCCCTGAATCTTATGTGGCCCCGGCTTTCCGCCAGAGAGCACCGGACTCTCCGCCGGCTCCACGGCAACCGCCTTGAAGGATGCCTTCCGGGGCTTGATATATTCGCAGATTCCCGTTATCGTCCCACCGGTTCCAATACCAGAGACCAGAAAGTCGACCCGCCCATCCGTGTCGTTCCAAATCTCTGGGCCCGTGGTCTCGAAGTGAATCTTAGGATTGGCCGCATTGTCGAACTGCTGCAGCATGTAACTATTCGGAGTTTTCGTCAGCAACTCCTCCGCCTTGAGGATCGCGCCCTTCATCCCCCGCGGACCCGGCGTCAGCACGAGTTCCGCGCCAAAAGCCAGCAGCAGAACCCGCCGCTCCAGACTCATCGTTTCCGGCATGGTCAGGATAAGCTTGTACCCTTTCACCGCGGCCACAAAAGCCAGGCCGATTCCGGTGTTGCCGCTGGTGGGCTCGATGAGCACAGTCTTACCCGGCTGAATCTTTCCCGCACGCTCGGCGTCAGTGATCATGCTCGCGCCGATCCGGTCCTTCACGCTGCCCACCGGATTCTGGCTTTCCAGCTTGGCGACCACCTCGGCCACGCAGCCTTCAGTCACTTTATTCAGTCGCACCAGTGGAGTGTTGCCGATCAGGTCAATGACATCCCTTGCGATTTTCATGGCTGTGTCGCACCCTCCGGGCTTGACATGATAACTGTCGATAAAAATAATAGTAAGTCTACTACTCTAGTAGCCTATCACGGAACCACATGCCAAGAAAGCACACACCTGGCGGTGCCTGGGAGTCGAAACCTATGTCCCCTGGCTTGCCGCCGCCGCTTGTGCATTATGATCACGAATCGGGTTGCCAGTGTAGCCGCGACAACGGCGCACGTCAATGCGGGCCTTCAGGTCAACGTGTGAAGCGGGCCGCAGATCAGGAGGGCGAGCGCGGATCTAATCGCTCGATTGGATAACCCACAATTGCCCGAAGTGCTGCTTGCGCGAGCGACTCGACGGCGCTTACGGCCGGTCGCGCCGTCGCAGTAGGGACGCGCCCAAGGCGCCTCCGACGCCTCCTAGGATTGTAAAGGCCACAAACCCGACAAACAGTGAAGCCACCATCATGAACGTAAAGCCACCCGGGGATTTTACAAAATCAAGCACGGGCTGGAGCTCTGGGCCGGGATAGCGAGCGGCCGCCTGCTGAAATGTATCAATCATTTGGCTTCGTATTTCTGCGCCTTTGTGAAGAACCACCACGGCCAACAGCTGGAGGATGGTCGACCCGCCGAAAAACACGAGACCGCTAAGGGCACCCAGCCTGGCTCCCGCGGCAGCTCGGATCACGGTTCCAGCACCGCGCTGCCGGGAAAATGCAACGGCTAGAAATCCAGTAATGAGAGCGCCCACAAACGGTCTCAGACCGAGCACCGTGAGCCCGACGCCGACTGAGGCGGCGAGAACGCATGACCGCATGGTGTGAGGCCACCGCACAGGCAGCGAGACCGCCGAGATGGGTGGAAGGAACGCCCCTACTTCGCGGTCCGACACTGGCACTACTTCCTCGACCGCTGGCACGGTCTGCGCGGGCTCCGGCATGGCCACGCGAATCTGCGGCGCTCCACACTGCGCGCAGAAGGGCTTACCATCTTCGACGCTGTGCCCGCACTTGTAGCAGGGATGGTCCATCGGAGCTTAGAGCACGACTAGCTTTGAAAGTATCGCACGACGAGCCGCAGGCGCAAGGATAAGGACTCATTGTAGCTGTGGATGAATCGGCGTCAGATGTCGCCTTGCTTGCCGCGAGTGCGAACGTAAACCAGCGCGAAGCTCGATCCGCTGCCGGCCTTCGGTTCAATGGCGACAACATGCTGGTTATCTTCCGTACCAACTTTCAGCTCAGTCACCGGGCCGGTATTGTCACCTTCACATTGAACCGCTTTGGAATGTTCGCCCTTAGCATGTTCGTCGTCGTCAAAGTCCGCATGGGCGCCGCCGTGTTCGCGAGTGTGGCACTCGATCACCTTGCCGTACTTCTTGAGTTTGTCGCGGTAAAAATCGATGACCTTGCCGGGTGCGTCGTCGGAATCGTATTTCGCCACCACCAGCTTCACGCCGAAAGCATCGGTGAAGAGGCTGAGATTCGCCGCACTGCCGTTCTCTTCGTCGTGCCGCAGATGCGCGCCGGGATAAAGCGGCAGTCCGGCCTTTCGTGCATCCGCATCGTTGCCCACGTGCAAGTCACCGGCGGAACTTTGAATATCCAGATGTTTATCCTGGCCGCTGTCCTGCTTTTGCGGTGGTGCGGCGACGGCAGGAACCGCGACAGCCATACCAACTAACGCCGCAAGGATCCCGCGAAACACGATTGATTGGAACATAAATTCCTTCCTGGCATCCCCGAAAGTTGCAAGCTCGCTGTCAGGCTTTCGGTTTCCTAGCACCCAAGACGTGAGACCCACAAAGCTTCCCGCGCTCTAGATATCCGCATCCTTGCCGTGCGTGCGCACGTAGACCAGCGAGAAGCTCGATCCCTTGCCTTCCGGTTCCACGGCCACAATGTGCTGATCGTCTTGTTTGCCCACCTTGAGCTCGATCTCGTTGCCACCGCTGCCTTCGCAGGTCAACTCATTCGAGCTTTTCTTTCCCATGTTTACGTTCCAGTTGCCTCTGGAGGTGTGGCATTCGAGAACGTTCCCGTACTTCTTCAGCTGGTCTTTGTAGTAAGCCAGAACCTTGGCCGGCGAGTCGTCGGACTCATACTCCAGGGCGATAACTCTTAGGCCGTATCCGAAGCCCGAAATATTCACATTGGCGCTTTTGTCGCTGCCAGAATCTTTTTCTTTTATGCGGGCGCCAGGATAAACCGCGAGCCCCACATCGGAGACATCCGCCTGTTTGCTGACGTGAATTCCGCCAACAGGCGTATTGATGTCCACCTGCTTGTCCTGTCCGTTGGATTCTTTCTTCACGTTCACACTACACCCGCTCAGGAACGCGAACGCTCCCAAGATGACTCCGGACAAAAGAAGCGTAGACAAATTATTCTTGCCCATGTTCCGAACCTCCATTGGCAACTCTAACCGGCCGCTCGATACCGGCACCCCGCCCGGCAACATTCGGGATGCTGACGGGAAGATGCCCCTGCACGGCGATTTCGCCGAATAAAGCCTTGATAGCGCCTATCTCCGAAACCGTCGCGTTGGAAAACGTACACATGTAATTCTCAATCTTCGGGAAGTCCGCGGCAAGATACGGGTTTCCCATGGCGACGACCGCAGTTTTTCCCGCCGCATGATCCAGCAATTGCTGCAGCAGCGCCCCGGTCGCATCAGCCAGGGCGACACTGTTTCCGACCTTGCCCGCCGTCGGGACCACATACACCGCGGCTACCACCGTCTGTGCTTCGTCCACTGCCTTCAATACTTCGTCGCTCATCCCAGCCGCAATGCGCGGATCCACATAGATCACGCGCGCGTCCGGAACCCGCGCTCGAAATTCTCGCGCAAATGCGCGCCCGGACTCGGTCCGCACGTCGTCGGAGAACAACACGGCCACTATCTGATTGTGTGCCTCCTCTTGTGTTGTATACGGAAGTCCAGCCTTCGCGGTTCCCTGGGACTTGAGCGGCAGTACTTTGCCCGTGTCGCGAACCAGCGTGACCGCATCGTCGGCCACCTGCTGGCCAAAAGCCAGATTCTTCGGCTTGCCCACGACCTCGGCGATGGCGCTCACATCCACCAGGCGGGCACCCTGCAGGCCCAAAGAGGCCTTGGTTTTCAGGATCTTAAGCACGGAGCGGTCCAGCCGTTCACGTGAGATTTCGCCAGACTGGACAGCCTGCAACATCGCATTGTAAGAAGCAGGGAAGTCGGCAGGAATCAGTAGAAGATCGTTGCCGGCCTTGAACGCCTCCACCGCAGCCCGGCCAATATTATTAGCAAAAAGGTGCGTCAGCCCGGCCATGTCGAGCGCGTCGGTGACCACGACCCCTTTGAAGCCGAGTTGTTTTTCGAGCAGGTCCGAGACGATCGCCGGAGAAATCGTCGCCACATGGTTGGGATCGGCATCGAGCGCAGGAACGGTAACGTGCGCCACCATCACCGAATCGACGCCCGCTGCGATGGCCCGGCGGAAAGGCGGCAGTTCAATGGAATCCAAGTGCGCACGGTCCACGTTCACGCTAGCGACGCCGAGGTGCGAATCGGTCGCCGTATCGCCATGCCCCGGGAAATGTTTGGCCGTCGTCAGCATTCCACCTTCATGCGCTCCCTTGATATAAGCCGCGACCAGATCGCCGACTTGCTTGGGATCTTCTCCGAACGAGCGTGTGTTGATGATTGGGTTAGCCGGATTCGAATTCACGTCGGCATCGGGAAAGAAGTTCCAGTGAATACCGATAGCCCGCGATTCTTCGGCGGTGATGCGGCCGAAAGTCTCGGCATCTTCTAATTTGCCATCTCCGCCGAAGGCCATGGCATGCGGGAAAACGGTGGCTCCCATCAGCCGCATCGAGACGCCACGTTCAAAATCGGCGGCGAACAGTAGCGGGAGTTTCGAATCGCCTTGCAGCCGGTTGAGCAGCTCGGCAGCTTCATAGGGTTCGCTGCGCAGTAGATACGGACCGTCAACGTGCACCGTCATAGCGAATGAGCCGACGTGATACTTCTGCATCGCCTCGCGCAGCTGCAGATACTCCGGATTCTCCACGTTGAGAAAGCTCGCCCGGCACCAGATCATGAAGACTTGGCCCACTTTCTCTTCCAGCGTCAGTTTGTGCAGCGTCTTCTCGGACCACTTCTCGCCGTCGCGAGTGAGATAGATAGGACCAGGGCGCTGATATTTGTCCTTGGCGGATGCGACCGTGGTCAGTAGGAGAGCGGAAAGAAGGAAGCCAAGTGTTCGATGCATGGTGAAAACGATAGCAGAAGGGCGGGCCTTAGGTGTTACGTCTTGGGCCTCAGCGAAGAGCAGAACGGTAGAGACCAGCCTTTGAACCCCGCCTAAGACCTAGGACCTAAGACCCAATCCACACCCTCCCGCTGAATCCGCACCTCATCCCCGAATCCGCGCAACCAGTGGACGTCCGGCTCCCGGCGAAACCAGGTCATCTGGCGCTTGGCGTAGTTGCGGTGAGCTTGCTGAGCAGTTTGCAGCGCCTGTTCGCGCGTCAATTCTCCGCGAAGGAATTGAACTGCCTGCTTGTATCCGAGCGAAGAGAGTGGACCTGCGGCAACGCCGTACTTCTTAAGCAGACCTTTTGTTTCTTCAACCAGTCCAGCTTCGAACATTTGCTGTGCGCGGCGGTTGATTCGCTCATACAATGTCTGACGATCGGGATCGAGGCCGAGCCGCAGAATGCGGAAGCCACGCAAAGGTTCGCGCCCCCGTTGCTGCCAGAGTTCCGTCATCTTCTGCCGCGAGGCCAGGCAAACCTCTATCGCCCGGATAAGCTTGGGGATATCGTTGGCATGAATTTTCTCCGCGGCGGCGCGATCGAGATGGCGCAGAATGCGGTGAAGATAGCTCGATCCGCGACTGGCGGCTCGTTCGCGCAAGCGCTCGCGCAACTCTTCCGAGCGCTGAGGGCCGGGGAAAAGTCCTTCGAGCAGGGCGCGCAGATAAAGTCCAGTTCCGCCCACGACGATTGGCCAATGCCCGCGTGCTTTGATTTCCTCCAGCACCTGCCGCGCCTGCCGGGCATATTCGCCGGCTGTGATGTGGTCTGCCGGTGCAACGTAATCGAGCAGATGATGCGGGGCACGGGCACGCTCGGAGGCGGTGGGCTTGGCGGTCCCAATATCAAACTCGCGATACATGGCGACAGAATCGCAGTTTACGATCTCGCCGTTGAAGCGCTCCGCCAGCGCCAGAGAAAGCGCGGTCTTCCCACTGGCCGTCGGGCCGAGCACAACCACAAGCAGCGGTTCCGGCTGCGCCGAAGCCACCGTCAGCGCACGCTCCAGTGAATGGCGTGCCAGTACCGAAGCATGGTGAGGACGAGCAGCAGAAAAGCAATCAGCAGCAACCCGGAAGTTTCCGTGGCATAGATCGCGTGCCGATGGTGTTTGTGGTCAGAGTCGTTGTGGCGTTGAGTATGAACCACGACTGTATTGTACGCCGCGCAGAACCCGGCGCGCGGTGGTGCTACACTACGCGTCGTCAGTCGTTCATCGTTAGTCGTTAGTCCGTTGTCCTATGCCCGATTTCCCCCCAAATAACAGCAGCAGAATCGTACGGTTTAGCGTCTTCGAACTCGACCTTGCCGCGGGCGAGTTGCGCAAGAACGGTGCCAAGTTGCGCCTGCAGGAGCAGCCCTTTCAGGTGCTGGCGTTGCTCCTGGAGCGCGCCGGCGATGTGGTCACGCGCGAGGAGATGCGCCAGAAGCTTTGGCCCGCGGATACCTTCGTGGATTTTGACCACAGCCTGAACACCGCCGTGAACAAGTTGCGGGAAACGTTGGGCGATTCGGCATCGAGTCCGCGCTTCATTGAAACCCTGGCGCGTCGCGGATACAGGTTCATTGCCCCGGTGCAGAACAGTGTGGGGACGGGCGCGCTCGCCCGTCCGGCCGAGCGAAGCTCGGCAGCGTCATCATTTTCTCAGGATTCTCCGGGTGCTCTGCATCCCGAACTTGAAGTTCCGATTCCACATCGCGGCCTTACGCGCGGATTATTTGCTCTGGCTCAACTGATGTACTTGATCTTCTACCTGGCCGCTCTTTTCCGTTTGCACGCAGTGCAGGGTATCGCGGAATCCTTCTTGTCGGGATGGCGTGCGACGGCGCTGGTGGCCGCGGTGATGGTGACGGCAGGTGTGGGAATTCCGCTGCGCTGCTACCTGCTCTCCACCGTGGGATTCGACTACCAGCGCCTGGGCGAGAAGTTCCAGCAGATGTTTCCTTTCATTCTGGCGCTCGATCAGCTCTGGGCTGTCGCTCCATTTCTGCTGATGCAGAAGATCGGCCTGGGCGCCGCCTTCGCAGCCAGCGCCGCACTGCTCTATGTACCGTTTTCGGAGCGAACCCTGATTCGCATGGCGTATGTAAAACCACGGGTGCGGGAGTAGGCCCATCCTGCCAAAGGATGGGAGCCGATTTCCCGTGGAACCAAACTCACGAATAGCACATAATCACGCCAACTGGGCGGCGTGCGGTCATTGACCTGGCTTCCAGCGACCCGATTTTCCATGGAACCAAACTCACGAATCCTGCGTAATCACGTCTAAGAGGCTGGGCACGAGTGTGCTTGCCTGGCGGAGGAATGTTATGAAGCGAATTGGTATACAACGTTGGTTGTTCACGGGTCTGATTCTCAGCGGCTTTGTTTGCTCCTGGGCTGCGCCGCCCGCCCACGCCGACGATTGGTCGAAAACCTACACCCTTACGGGCAAGCCCGATCTGCGGGTGGACACATCCGACGCCAACATCCACGTCTCCACCTGGGACCAGAGCACGATTGAGGCCAAGGTAGCGACTACCCGCTTCAAGATCGGCGACGACATCCGTATCGAAGAGCACCAGTCGGGCGACACGGTCGAGATCAATGTGCGCTATCCGCATCACGGCGTGACCATCAACTGGGGCAATTCCATGAGTCATCGCGTCGAGATCAATATCCGCATGCCGCGCGAGGGGCGGGTGGACCTACACACCGGCGACGGCAAGATTGAACTCGCCAACCTCAAAGGCGAGATGCAGTTGCGCAGCGGAGATGGCTCGCAGGAGATTGACAGCGTCGATGGCAAACTGCGGGCGACGACGGGGGATGGCCACATCCGCGCCAACGGGCGTTTTGACGAACTGGAACTGAAGACAGGCGATGGCCGCGTGGAAGCGCGGGCCACGGCCGGCTCGGCCCTCACCACGGGCTGGAGGCTGGAAAGCGGCGATGGCACCGTCACGCTGGAAGTGCCGGAAAACCTGGCGGCGGATGTGGATCTGCACACCGGCGATGGCCACATCGATCTCGATATGCCGGTCACGACCGCGGGCAAGATTCGCGAGAACGAGGTTCGCGGCAAGCTGAATGGGGGCGGAAATCTGCTGGTGATTCATACCGGAGACGGATCGATCCGGCTGCGGAAGGGGTAGGGCTGCGGCTTCTCGCTCCCGTGCTTCGGCTGCAGGGTATGGTAAATGAACCTGGCGTTCGCGGGGACCGTACCCCGGAAAGAGGAACTACGGGAGTTCGTCTTTAGTAGGGTTGTAGTAGAAGCGGAAGCGGAGAGCGAGATACTGTCCGCCAAATTCGCTGGGCAACGCTGGAAATGGGTCCGAAGCCGTGATGCCAGCCCAGGCCGCGCGATCAAGCGGAACGTCTCCGGAAGGGGCTACCAGCTTCATGCCCGCGACTTTTCCATCTTTGGTAATCGCGAATTCGATGATTAGGTTTCCGTGTTTGAACTGCGCGGATTCCGGAATCGCGTTGTACCAGTTCTGGCGCACATCATGGAGAACACGCTGGAGGTAGGGGCCGAAGTCTACGCCCATGGTGTCGCTGAGGATCTCAAACGGGCCCATTTGAGCGCCGTGCGCGCCCGTACCTAATCCAAAATTGCCCCCGTCGCCCTGCTGACCGGCGCCGCGCCTGGCCGCTGCTCCCCGCGCCGCCTGCTGGATTGCCGAACCTGCCGACATCGGACCCGCGTACTTCTTGAACTCATTACTGATGCTTGGGGTGGCCGGCGTTTGCAACTGCGCGATCTGCGGATTGGGAGGCTGCTGGGCCTGAGGGCCGGGTGGATTCTGCGCGAATCCAGCGGACGACTGAGGCGGCGGCTGTTGCGCCATTTCTGGTGCAGGCGCGCCGGGCGGTGGCGTCGCCAAGATCTTTCGCAGCTCCTTGACATCCAGTTGGGGATGCCGCGTCATCGCGCTGCGATCCTTGTCGGAAGCGATGTTCGTGTTGGGCTTGTGTTGCAGCTTCTGCAAGTCCGGCGGAAGATCGAGGAACGTTACATCCTTGCCGCTTGTCAGGCTTCTCGAGGTGACAGCCGGGTGCGGAAGGTATTTCCCAAAGTAGAGCAACAGAATGATGACGGAGTGGACAATTATGGAGATATATATGGCTTCGCGGCGGCGCGAACGCGCGAGATCGTCCTGCAACTGGATGAGCAGATGCGGCACGCGGGCATCGTCATCCAGATCGCGATAGGCCGTTTCCCATCCCTGGGCATCGTAGAGCCCGAGCTGCTCCGGCTGCGGCTTCTCGGGAGGCGCCACTGGATCCTGGAATGGAATTTGTGTAATCGGCATGAACTAAGTTTGTGCGAGCTAGGCCTGTCCGTTAGACACACATTCCCGTAGCTGCGTTGCATCCGGCCTTCCACGGACGACGCAGCGAACGGGCGCAGTCAAAGCTACCTTCATTTTCGCATCTTTCAGGGGATTCTGCTCACTGACAAAATGGCGCAGGACTTAGGTGTGTAAACATTTGTAAAACGCTGGGAAATCAGCGGCTGGAGTTCTTCTTGTAACAGTACGTAATCCGTGTCGTAGGTGGAAATGGCGAAGATAGGGATGCCATTGTTCGACAACGGCTCGATGAATGAAAGCAGCACTCCAGCTTGCGAGAACGGGAAAGGGCCTTCGAGTTTGAGGCAGATCCAACGCGGGCCATGGGACCCTCAACCTGCCACCGCTTTTTGCACTGCGGCTCTCGCCAGCAGGCGCGTGGAGTCCAGCGTGGGGAGCGGTGAAGATTCCGGCGACACCAGCAGTGGGATTTCGGTGCAGCCGAGCACGACCGCGTCGCAGCCCTCATCTTTAAATGCCCGGATCGCTTCCACATAATAGGCCAGCGAGCGCGGAAGGAATTGGGCGTTGACCAGTTCGTCCATGATGATCCGGTCGAGGTGCTCGCGCTGCTCGGCACCGGGAATGCGGTGGTCGATGCCCGCCGCCTTCAGCGCTTCGCGGTAGACCGGGCCTTCCATCAGGTAACGCGTGCCGAGAATGGCGAGGCGCTTGAACTGGCGGCGCTGGGCTTCTTTCGCAACTTCTCGCGCGATATGCAGCCACGGACGAGGCGAACGGTGCTCGATCAAGTCGAAGGCCTGGTGGATGGTGTTGTCGGGACAAATCAGAAAGTCGGCGCCGGCGCGAGCCAGCTTTTCCGCGGAAGAGAGCATGAGTTCGGCAACGCCTGCCCAGTCGTCCGCATAAACGCATTGCATGTATTTGGCCAGCGAGTGCGAGTGCAGTGAGACTTCGGGATGATCATGCTTGCCCAGCATCTGTGCGCCTTCGAGCGAGATGGTACGGTAGCAGAGCGCGGCTCCTTCGGTGCTGCAAGCGACGATGCCGATGTGGAGAGACACAGGAAGCAGTTCTCAGCCGGCGCGCCGTCCGGATTTTCTATGGCATTTCGAAATCATCATGAAGATTTCTTTTCCGCGTTCGTCCATGCGACTTGAAGCAAAACGCAGCTGACCAAGGCCAGTAGGGCGTCTGCGATCTGGGGATGGGCAGGCCAGATGGCTTGCGGGATACAAAGAAACCAGGCTGCGGTTGCCGCGATGGTAGCAAGCAGAGAGATTTTCAAACTCTTCATGGCTAGTCCTCGTGACCAAGCAGCGGAATTGCATGGCCAGCATCATCTGGCGGCGGCGGCGTCGAACAGGTTTAGAAATTCCAACTTTTTTTCCGCAGGCAAAAACGAGGCTTCGAAGGAGTTGCGGGCGAGTTCGCGGAGGTGCTCGTCGGTGAATCCGAAAGTTTGCTGGGCGAGTTGGTATTCACGGGCGAGGGTGGTGCCGAACATGGCGGGGTCATCGCTATTGAGCGTGATCATGACGCCGTGGTCGAAGTAGCTCTTCGCCGGATGCTCGTTGAGATTGGGGCAGAGGCCAGTGCGCAGGTTACTGGTGAGGCAAATCTCGACTGGGATTTGGCGCTGGGCAAGTTCTTCGACGAGATCGGGATCGTGGAAGGCGGTGAGGCCGTGGCCGATGCGCTCGGCACGCAGGTTGAGCGCTCCCCAAACGGATTCCGGAGGACCGGTTTCACCGGCGTGGGCGGTGAGGCGCATACCGTGGTCGGCGGCCCAAGCGTAGGCGTCGCGGAAAAGTTCGGGCGGCGCTTTCTGCTCGTCGCCACCGATGCCAATGCCGACGACCTCACGGTCGTGATAGTGGACGGCAAGCTCGAAGACTTTCTGCGCGGCCGGCACGCCGAGCTGGCGGACTGCGTCGAAGATCCAGAGGAGCGAGATGCCGAAGTCACGGGCGCCGCGAGTGCGGCCGCGGTCGAGGCCTTCGAAGATGGCGGCGAAATCCTGTTTGCGCCAGAGGCAGACGCCGACCGATACGTAGACCTCCGCGTGCAGAACGTTTTCTTCTTTCAGCCGCTGCATCAGGCGGTAGGTGATCAGTTCGTAATCTTCCGGCGTACGCAGGTGCTCGGTGATGTTCTTGAAGGCGAGCAGGAAACCGGGAAAATCCGCGTAGCAGTAGAGTTGATCGACCTCCGGCCGTGTGACGCGGTCACCGTGGCGCTGGCGAAGTTCGAGCAGCGTGGCGGGCTCGATTGCGCCTTCGAGATGCAGGTGCAGTTCGGCCTTGGGGAGTTGGCGGAGGAAACTGCTCGGTGGCCGATCGAGTGCGGAGGACATCATTTTCTGATTGTAGATTCTTGGAGGGAGATTTGCGAGCGAGGGGCTGCACCACGGAGACACGGAGGCACGGAGAAGCGCAGTAATCATTGAGCGCGACGGACGGAGTGAGAAATCTCCATGAGCCAGGAATGGCGAACATGAGTACAGGAGTCCTTCGACTACGCTCCGGATGACAGCGTGGTTTTACTGATGGCTGAGAGCTGACGGCTGACAGCTATTTCTTCGCGAACTCGCTGCGATGGCGGCTGTAGAAGATGTAAATCAGCAGGCCGAGACCTAGCCACAACACGAAGCGCAGCCAGGTGATGACGGTGAGCCCGGTCATGAGGCCGCCGCAGAGAATGATCGAGATCAGAGGAAACCAGGGGACAAACGGGACTCGGAACGCGCGCTTGCGATCCGGTTGCCTGCGGCGCAGGATGATCACTCCGAGGGAAACCAGAACGAAGGCAAACAGCGTCCCGATGTTGGCGAGGTCGGCGGCATCTCCAATGTCGACGAGGCCTGCGGGAATTCCTACGGCGAAACACGCGATCCAGGTGGACCAGTACGGCGTCTTAAATTTCGGGTGTACCACGGAGAACAGCTTCGGCAGCAAGCCGTCGCGGGACATGGCGTACCAGATGCGTGCCTGCCCGTACTGAAACACGAGTAACGAAGAGATCATGCCCGTCAGCGCTCCGATCACGATGACCGAGCGGAAGAGCGGGTGCACACCCAGATACTTCATGGCGTAGGCCACGGGCGCTTCGGCGGCTTCACCGGACACGAAGGTTGTGTACTTCATCATGCCGAGCAGAACGACGGCAACTCCGACATAGAGCAGCGTGCAGACCACCAGCGACATGATGATGCCGAAGGGCAAATCTTTTTGCGGATTGCGCGATTCCTCGGCGGCGGTGGAGACCGAATCGAATCCGATGTAGGTAAAGAAAACGATGGCCCCTCCAGTAACGATTCCGGCGAAGCCGGAAGGCGCGAAGGGCGTCCAGTTCGCGGGCTTCACCAGCATTCCACCGACTACCAGGAAGGTCAGGATGGCGCCGATTTTGACCGCCACCATGACGTTGTTGGTCTTCGCCGACTCCTTCACTCCGCGCACCAGCAGCAGCGTGAGAATGAAAACGATGAGGAAGCCGGGGAGATTGAAATAGGCGCCCGTCCACTTCCCGCCGGCCCAGACCGGACTCGCAAATTTTTCCGGCAAGTTGAGGCCGAATACCGCCAGTTGCGCTTTCGTATAACCGGCAAAGCCAACCGCGACTGCGACGTTCGAGACTACGTATTCGAGGATCAGGTCCCAGCCGATGATCCAGGCGAAAATTTCGCCGAGCGTGGCGTACGAGTATGTATAGGCGCTGCCAGCGATAGGGATCATCGAGGCCAGTTCGGCGTAGCACAATCCGGCAAAACTGCAGGCGATCGCGACCAGGAAGAACGAAATCGCAATCGATGGCCCGGCGGGCGGGCGTCCGTGCATGAGCGCTCCCGCCGTGCTGCCGGTGCGCAGTAAATTCACGATTACGTCGAGCGCCTGCGCATGCAGGATGGATGGGGCCTGGAAATATTCGCCCGCTGCCGCGGTGCCGGTAAGGATGAAAATTCCCGAGCCGATGATGGCGCCGATGCCTAGCGCGGTCAGCGACCAGGGGCCGAGGGTTTTTTGCAGGCGATGGCCGGGGGCTTCGGATTCGGCGATCAGTTTGTCGATCGACTTGCAGCAGAAAAGCTGGTTGTCTGACGTTCGCACTGTTGCGGCAGGTTCCGTGGATGATTGGGACAAGAGGTGGTTGTCTCCTGGAAGCTAGCTTTCAGCCGTCAGCTTTCAGCCTTTAGCAATTAGCATGTGGCCGGCGGCCCTAACAGATTTGAAGAACCGTCCGGCCAAATGCCTCATGCTCACTGCCGATTGCCGCTTTACCGCTTCGACTGGCCGCGAGCCAACTTCTTCACCTTGCGTTTTTTCGAGCCGCGGGCGTAGTCGCGGGGCTTCTTGGGCTTTTCCGCTTTGGCCTTTTTGCGAGCGGTGCGTTTTGATTTTTTGCGTTCTTCTTTGGTCAGTTCTGCTGTGTTTGCCATGAATGCGATTCAGCTTCTCCTAAGTTTGATTGATCCAAGTTCGGTTGATCTGCTTTCGGTTGATCAATAATACCGTGCAAGTCGCCCCGCTTACGCCCGGCTGGAACAGCCGAGGCGGCTGTCCCTACATGTTTCTATGCACGCTCCAACTGCGCGTACTTCTCCACCAGCTTCTTCAAGCCGAAGCGAGGAAATTGTACAGTAATCTTGGCTTCTTCGCCTTCTCCTTCCCGTTGGTAGACCGTACCTTCGCCATATTTGGGATGGCGAACTTTTTGGCCGGGGCGGAATCCGCGCTTGCCGGTGGGCTCTTCGAGAGGCGTTTTCGGCACGGTGAATTTCTTGCCGCGGCTGGCGAAGAACTCGGCGATGTTCTCGATGGAATTGTAGGGTTTGGCGGGAGTCGTCGGCCTTTGGCGAGTGGCTGCGGCGCCGTTGCGCTTCCAGTTGGCGCTCTGGTCTTCGTCTTCGTAGGAATAGTGAGTGTCGGCTGCATCATAGGATGCGGGGCTGCGCCCCGCCGGACCCCTCGACTGCGCTCGGGGCAGGCTCCCGAGGGCGGCCGTCCCCACATGAGCTGTGCCTCCGCTTGCGCTGCCTCGTCTGCCTAGCTCTTCGATCAACTGGATCGGCACTTCCTCCAGGAATCTCGAAGGAACGCTGGCTTCGGGCAGGTCGGTGCCGTATCTGCGGCGGTAGACGGCGCGGGTAAGGATGAGTTGGTCCATGGCGCGGGTCATGCCGACGTAGCAGAGACGGCGCTCTTCTTCGACGTCGTCGGGCTGGAGCATGGTGCGCGAGTGCGGGAACAGGCCCTCTTCGAGGCCGCTGAGAAAGACCAGCGGGAATTCCAATCCCTTGGCGGCGTGCAGGCTCATGAGCGTGATCTGCGAACGTTCGTCGTAGTCGTCCGTATCGGCAATGAGGGCGGCGTGGTCCAAGAACTGATCGAGCGTTTCGCCGCGATCGCGGGAGTCGGCGGCGGCGTTGACTAGTTCGCGCAAGTTTTCGATGCGGGAGAAAGCTTCGGGCGTGTCTTCGGCTTCGAGAAGTTTGATGTAACCGGTGCGGTCAATGAGAAACTTGAGCAAGTCCGCAGTCGTGGCGCCAGCATCTTGCTGGCTGGGGAGCGGGTGAGATGCCTCTTCGCTCGGGAAAGCCAGCGGGACGCCGGCGCTACTGTCGGCCCCGCCGTAGGCTCCGCCGAAATCGAAGGCCGTGTTCTCAAATTCATTCGGATCGAAGGCGGCGGCGTCTGACTCAGCAGAAGCGAGCAGGGCCTCGCCCTGCTGGACAGCCGGGATCGGCTGTCCCCACACGGGCGGCGCTGCTTCCGGCATCTGCGCAGTAGATACAGCTTCTTCCAGTTGCCCGACAAAAGTTCCCGCCAGCATGGCTTGGGCGTCCACGATCAACCGCTGAAAGCTTTTCAGCGCGGAGAGCGCACGCTGCGGCAGCAATTGGCGGCGGATGGCTTCTGCGAGCGCGCCCCAGAGCGACAAACCAGTCTCTAGAGCCAGGTGCTCGATCGTATCAATCGTGCTTTTGCCGATGCCGCGGGTGGGCGTGTTGATGACGCGCAGCAGCGAGATCGAGTCATCTGGATTCTGAATAACTTTGAGGTACGAGATCATATCTTTGATCTCGGAGCGCTCGTAGAAAGAAAATCCCCCGACGACTTTGTATTTGAGGCCGTAGCGGCGCATGGCCTCTTCAAACAGGCGCGACTGAGAATTGGTGCGATAGAGCACGGCGGCACGCGGAGTCTCGCCGCGCGGGTTTTCGGCACGACCGGCCTCGCGCAGATATTTTGAGATGTGGTCGGCGGCGAAGAGCGCTTCGTTTTCGCCGTCGGGAGCTTCGTAGTAGCCGAGCTTCGTACCGCCCTGGCGGGAGGTCCAAAGATTCTTGCCTTTGCGGCGGATGTTGTTCGCAACCACGGACGAGGCCGCCTGCAAAATATTTTGCGTGGAACGGTAATTCTCTTCGAGGCGGATGATCTTGGCCTCGGGGAAATCTTGCTCGAATTCGAGAATGTTGCGGATGTCGGCGCCGCGCCAGGAATAAATCGACTGGTCTTCATCGCCGACGGCGCACACGTTGTGTCGGTCGCCCGCCAGCATGCGCATGAGTTCGTATTGCGGACGGTTGGTGTCCTGGTATTCGTCGATGAGCAGATATTGAAACCGGCGATTGTAATAGTCGCGTACATGCGCCGCGGTTTTCAGCAGGCGCGTTGCTTCAAGCAGCAAGTCGTCGAAGTCGAGGGCGTTGGCTTTGCGCAGTTCTTTGCGATACTCCTCGAACAGGTGCGCAATCTTCTCCGTCTTGGGATCGGCCGATTGCAGATAGAGCTCTTGCGGGTCGAGCATGTGATTCTTCGCCCAGGAGATGCGCGAGAGCACGGTGCGCGGCGTGAGTTGCTTGTCATCGACGCCGAGGCGCTTCATCACCGACTTGACCACGGATTGCTGGTCGCTTTCGTCGTAGATAACAAATTTTTTCGTGTGGCCGATGGGCGGCTGGCCGGGCGTGGCGGAGGGAATCTGCAAAGCTTCAATGTCGCGGCGCAGAACCCGCACGCAGAAAGAGTGAAACGTCGAGATGACTGGCTTGGCGATGCTCAGTCCGCCGACAAGCTTTTCGACGCGCTCGCCCATTTCGGCGGCGGCCTTGTTGGTGAAGGTCATCGCCAGGATGGATTCCGGCATGACGCCCTTGTGTTCGATGAGGTAGGCGATGCGGTAAGTGATAACGCGTGTTTTGCCGCTGCCCGCTCCGGCGAGGATCAGCACCGGGCCCTCGGTGGTTTCGACGGCCTCGCGCTGCTGCGGGTTGAGTTGATCGAGAAAAGACAATGCGGAAGTGGCTCCGGAGCTGATGATTCAATTTTACAGGATCGAGGGTTTGGGATTGTCGCGAAGCGAGAGCGCGAGCCAGTTCACATCCACGCGCCCATCAGATGCCCGATGCCGCCGCGGACTAGCAGGCCGTCGGTGCGGTCTTTGAAATAGCGGGCGTTGAGTTCCTTGCCTTGCAGGAGTTCGGTGCGGTGGAATCCCAGGCTGATCAGTTCGTCCTGCAACTTTGCGGGGTCGAAGAATAGTTGGAAGGGCTCGCCGTACCGTGCCACGCGTTTTGAGAGGGCAGCGAGCGCTTGTCTTTGACCGGGATTAAGGAGTGCGGGATCGACTGCGAAATCGAAGACCACGCCGCTGCCTGCGCGCATTTTTGCGATGAAGCTCAGAGTCGTCAGGCAGGCCTTGCGCGTTAAGTAAGGCGTTACGCCCAGCCAGGAGAAAAATGCCGGGGAGTTTTTGTCGAGTCCAGAGGGAGCGAGGCCGGACTCGAGCGTTTGCTGCTCGAAGTCGATGGGGACGAAGGTTAGAGATTGCGGAACGGGAATGTGCGCGGTTTGCAGTTGCTCGCGCTTCCAGGCTTGCGTGGAGGGATGATCGACTTCGAAGACGCGCAGGCTGGGATGAGGATTGCGGTAGGCGAAGGTGTCGAGTCCGGCGCCGAGGATGACGAATTGCCTGACGCCGTGGGCAACGGCGCGTGCGAGTTCATCTTCGGCGAAGCGGCTGCGGGCGGCCATGAAGGCCCGGAAGGCGCGGGAAAAAGCATGGTGCTCTTTCGGGTTGGAACGGAGATCGTGCGCCGCTTCGGAGCCGATGATGCGGAGAGCGAGAGGATCGTCAAGAACTTTGGGCTGATCGAGAAGCTGGTGCGCGGCGCGGCGGATGGCCACACGATTTGCGGTTTTGCTGAATTCTCCTTCTTGCATGGGCAGAACTTAATCGGTTCTCGTTCGCTCCGCTTTGCACTCCTCACAGGGACAGACCTCACGCAGGAATTTCCACGAATAAAGGCCGAGGTCGTGATCATCGTTCCATGCGAACCGGATAGCATACTTGCCGATCGCTTCGGCGGAGAGGGGCTTGGCTGCGGCTTTGAACATGGGTAGCATGCCGGGAGCAAGTTTTGCCGGCTGACCGGGCTTGCGTGAGGATTTGTCGCGCTCTTCGTTACACATGGCGCAAGGGCAGGCGTCGCGGAGATAGACGAACCCGTAGTGCGAAACGTGGCCATCTTTCCACTCGATGTCGACACCGGTGCCAGTGGTGAGGTTCACCTTTACCGACTTGGGATCCGTGGCCGCAGTGGGCGACTGAAGCGGGGACTGCATGGGTTTCAGTATCGCATACGGAGAATATGAGCGGGCCACGGCGATGCGCTAGTGGGTGCTGGAAGCAGTCTTCGGGCCGGTCACCACTCCGACGGCTAGGCCTCCGATGACTCCGGCCAGAATTCCCATCAGAACCAGGACCAGTGCGCTTTCTACCCAGGTCGAGTTCTCACGATTCAACATAGACTTTCTCCTCGTTTCGCTGTATTCACGGCAAAAGACCCGGCTGTTAGTTTAACTCGCCGGAGGCGACCGGGGCGAATTGTCGGCAAGGGCTCGAATCCGGTAGAATAGTAGCTTCGCTCAAAGCTTTTGAAAGGATGTATCGCCGTCATGGCACAACAGTGTGATATCTGCGGCAAGAAGCCGCAATCAGGAAACCGCATCAGCCACGCCCATAACGTCACCAAGCGGCGCTGGAACGTGAATCTACGTCCGGTGCACGCCCGCGTGGGCGCCACCACGAAGCGCATGCGAGTATGCACGTCCTGCATTCGCAGCGGCAAAGTGGTCAAAGCGTAAGAACAAAATTACCGCCGAGAACGCCGAGCCCGCCAAGAAACTACTTTCTTGTTTTCCGCTAGCAATTTCTCCGGCGCACTCTGCGTGCTCGGGGTAAATTTCTCTACTGCACGCCCAGCAACTGAACGTCGAAGATCAGAGTCGCATTGGGTGGGATGGGGCCGCCCGGAGTGCCTTCGGCGCCGTATCCCAAGCCTGGAGGAATGCGCAACTGGCGCTTGCCGCCAACTCTCATTCCTGCCACTCCCTCTTCCCATCCCTTGATGACCTCACCGTTGCCGATCCTGAAATCGAAAGGCTGGCCGGCGTCTACGGAACTGTCAAACTTCTTGCCGTTGGTGAGCCAGCCGGTATAGTGCACGCGGACGCGGCTGCCTTCTTTGGCGACTTCGCCGGTGCCGACGCGGATATCCCAATACGTGAGGCCAGAGGGCGTTTTCACTCCGTCTCCGGTGACTTTGGTGGGGGCGTTGGTGTTGGGCCGCGCGTCCGCGGCCTTCTTTGCAGTTGCAGTCTGGGCCAAGACGAACACTCCAGTCAAAGCCAGAATGATCGCGATTGCTACAACATACTTTGTCATTCTTTACTCCTTTAGGAAACATCTTAAACACCGGGGGCACTGGGGTACACAGGGTATTTCGAATTCTCTATGATCCCCTGTTGCAGAGATTTTTACTCCAGCGCAATCACGTCGATTTCCACCAGCACATCTTTCGGCAGGCGCGCCACTTCGACGGTGGAACGCGCGGGCGGGGCTGAACTGAAATACTTGCCGTAAACCTGGTTCATGGCGGCGAAGTCGTTCATGTTCTTTAGGAAGACAGTGGAGCGGACAACTTTGCCGAGACCGCTGCCGGCGGCTTCCAGAATTTTCGACAGGTTGCGCAACACGCGCTCGGTTTGCGCGGCCACGTCTGCCGCGACCACTTGCTGTGTAGATGGATCGATTGCGATCTGGCCGGAGGTGAATACGAATCCGTTGGCCTTGATGGCTTGCGAATAGGGGCCGATTGCCTGGGGAGCGTCTTTAGTGGAAATGACTTCGCGCATGGGGTCTCCGGTGGTGATTAACGCAGATGGGTGCGGGGAAAGTCAAACGCAGGCTTACCGCGGTGGAGAAGGAGCTTGCTTGAAAGGCGCCTGCAAAAAAATAAGAGTTCCGAGGTGGTATTGGGTCCATTCGTCTCGGCCAGTAGCTCGCGTTCGACCCTTGCTTGACCTGCTACGCAGCTTCCCTTGCGGGGTGCCGCGTGCGATCTTCGCTCGGGCTCCGGGCTTACCGCCAACCGGAAAAACCTTACCCAACGCCTCGGAACTCTATCCTGCCTTCGACGTTTCTTCTTGTTCTCCTCGACCAGCGCTTTGCAATCGACCCTTGCTTGCCCTCCCTGCTCATTTTCATGAGGAGGGTGACTGCGCTTGAGTCCCGGACGCTGCACCAACCGGAAAAACTTTAGAAGCTGTCAAAGAACGATTATGTTTTTACTCCTTCTATTTCTAGAGTCAACGAAAATGTCACGTTTGTAACTGGCGTATTTTCAGGCGAGTGCACGCTGTCCACAGGAGGGTGACCGGAATTGGTGCAGCGGGCGCGGCAAGTTCGCGCAGAAGGCGTGCCAGACGAGGGTTTTCGCGTTGCGGGTTGTTGGGAGAAATGCGGTTGCGGTTCGGAGAGCCCTTTACGTCATTGTGAAAAACGGGTAAAACCAGCGTCAGGCAAGGGATTTGCCCAGAGTCGTCGAGCTTCGCTCGACTGGACAGCCAGGGCGGCTGTCCCCACATAGGCAAAGCAGCCAATCAGATCTTGTTTAGGCGATCTCCACCTTCTCGTCAACGAATCGCTTGTCGCTTTCATCCGAGCCGGTGAGTTCGAACGAGTTAGTGATGGCCGCTTTCCCCTTCTCCACGCCGGTGATCACGTAGGAGCAGCCGAACCAGTGGGCTTCGGCGAGATCGGTCTGGGACCAGCGGGCAGGATGGTCGGGATGCGAATGGTAAAAACCGACGATGTCCTCGCCGCGCTCGCGGCCCTCGCGCTGGATGCGCACCAGTTCGCGGGGATCGATGTGGTAGCGGTTCTCAGGCGAATCGGTCCGTGTATTTCCGCAACGCGCCGTCGAGGTCACGATGCGGATGCCATCACCCTCCATGCGACCGAGCAAGACGCCGCAGCATTCGTGGGGGTACGTTTCTTCGCCGTGGCGGCGGAGAGCTTCGTAGTCTTGGCGTGCGATTTTCAGCATGAATTGAATTCAGAAGTCAGAAGTCAAAATGCAGAAGTAAGTATTTCGTGATGTTTTACTTCTGACTTCTTACTTCTGACTTCTGACTTTCGTTATCCCTCCGTCCAGAATCTCTCACTCAAATATTTGTCGCCGGAGTCGCAAAGGATGGTGACAATGACCGCGCGCTGGTCCGTTCTCAGTTCGAGCTGCGCCGCAACTTTGAGGCTGGCGAAGACGCCGGCTGCGGCCGAGACTCCCACGAGCAGTCCACAATCGCGGGCGAGGCGGCGGGCCATGGCGTGGGCGTCCTCGGTCGCAATCTCGATATTCTCATCCGCCAGCATCGGGTCGTAAATGCTGGGAACGATGGCGCTGGCCATGTGCTTGGCGCCTTCGATGCCGTGAAAGGAGGAATCGGGCTGCAGCGAAATGCAGCGGATTAAGGGATTGAGTTCCTTGAGGCGGCGCGTGGTGCCCATGAAGGTGCCGCTGGTGCCGAGCATGGCAACAAAGTGAGTGATGCGTCCTTCCGTCTGCTGCCAAATTTCGTTCGCCGTACCGTAATAGTGGGCTTGCCAGTTGGCATCGTTGGAGTACTGATCGGCATAGAAATATAAATCCGGATGCTTGGCGGCAAGTTCGCGGGCCATGCGGATGGCGCCATCGGATCCGTCGCCGGGATCGGTATAGAGAATATTGGCGCCGTAGGCCTGCAGGATCTTCTTGCGCTCAAGCGAGACATTCGTCGGCATGCACAGCGTGAGGGGAAATCCTTCAGCCGCGCCCAGCATGGCATAGGCTATACCGGTATTGCCGCTGGTGGCATCGAGCAGGATTTTGCCGGGAGCGAACCGGCCATTGCGGCGGCCTTCAGCGACGATGTTGGCGGCGGCGCGATCTTTCACGGAGCCGCCCGGGTTATACCATTCGCCCTTGCCCAAAAGTGTTACGCCGGGCAGTTGCGCGGTCAACCGATCAAAGCGAAGCAGCGGAGTGTTGCCGATGCGGTCCAGCAAACTCTGGCCGGGGCGCGAAATAACGGCTTCCGGCGCGTGATGAGCTGCGAATATTGCGGCCAACTTGGCTGAACTTTGACCCATGTTCGAATTAATTCCCCGTGACTATCGTAATTATGCAAGAACCAGCCAAACAGGCTATGTAGTATGGTGTCCTTAGATGATACGGATTGCAAGTCCGATGCAGCGCGAAATAAGGAATGCGCAGTTTGCGCGCAGGCTGCATCTAAATGAAAGATTGGAAACGAGAAAATGTCCAAAGCGATAGAAGCACGAACTTACGAAGAAGCGCTGGCCTGGTTGCGCGATCATGGTTTCGATGTGACCGAAGCACCGGGAACGAATGGGCGAGTCTTCCTCAGAAAATATAACGTGTCGGCTGCGATTCAGAAAACGGACGAAGATGGAGTAGAGATTTTCGCGTATCCCGGATACTTGATTGGCAGCGAGATTTCGAAGTTGGTCAACCGCGGCTATCAGCAGTTCTTGAAGAACTCGAAGACGGAAGTTCCGGCGACGGCCGATCATTTGAAAGCGCTGCAGTCGTTTGCGGAGGAGCTGAAAGTAGCGCTGGGACTGCCCAGCCTTTACAACGAGTCGTTGGGAACGGTGAGCGAGTCCTATCATTACGACCGCGTCAAGGATAACGACAAAGCGCCAGTGGATCGACCGAAGCGTCCCTGGGAAGTTGCTGGGAAAGCGGTCGCGGCCAAGAAGGGCCGGGCGTAAGTCTTTAAGAATTGCTGCGGCTCTGTCGAAATCCTCCCGTAATTGCCTCCTGTCGTGCGAAACTGGTGCGCTCTGTTTAGCCAGATCCGGAGGTCTGCATGCGCAGCCGGTTTGTCCTCTGCTTCCTTTTCTTCGCCTGCAGTCTGCCGATCATGCTGCTCGCAAGCGGTAATCAGGCCCGTGCGCAGGCCGCGTACAGCGGCTATGGCAACGAGGGCGCGAAGGCGATCGAGCACGTGCTGCGCAAGCAGCAGGAAGCCTGGAACCGGCACGATCTGGAAGGCTTCATGGCGGGCTACTGGAATTCTCCGGAGCTGTCGTTCTTCTCTGGCGCGGAGGAGCATGACGGATGGAAGGCCACGATTGACCGTTACCTCGCTAAGTATGCCAGTCCCGGGCAAGAGATGGGGAGGCTGGAATTCTCCGGCTTGCGCATCGAGATGCTGAGCTCGGATGCGGCCTTCGTGCGCGGGGCGTGGAAGGTGACGATGTCCAATGGGAAGAAACCGCACGGGTTGTTTACGCTGCTGTTCCGCAAGCCTCCCGAGGGATGGAAGATTGTGCATGACCATACTTCGGCAGCAGAGTGAGGGTCGCTTCTAGCGACTGGCTGCTGGCTCATCATGGCTTCTTCGGTCGTACTTGGACTCGGGTGCCTTCGGGGAGTTTGCCGTTTATCAACTCCACGACGCCGTTGCGGACTATGCCTTCTAGTTCCTGTGGGGTGGGGTTTGCCGCCGTGGCTACTTCGGCTGTGGTCGCCGCACTAGCTTCTGAGTACATACTTCCTGCTTTGCCCTCAGTGTGTTTGCCTCTGTCGAGGTTGGCGGGCAAAAGTGCCCGCCCCACACGGTCTGTGGCCACACTTCGTCCCATGCCCTTGTCCATGGCTTCGTTGGCCAGGCGGTCGGCTTCGGTGTTGTGTTCGCGAAGGGCGTGGCCAATGGAGAACCACTCCAGCTGCGCGATTAATTCTTTGGCGCGGCCGTGGAGATCTTGAAGCGTGGGGTTCTTGACCTTGTAGATGCCCTTGATCTGGCGGACCAGCAACTCGGAATCGCTGATGAGTTTGAGGGCTTTGGAGCCGTGCTGGAGAGCGTATTCGAGAGCGGCGATCAGGCCCTGATACTCGGCGAAATTGTTGGTCTGGTGTCCGAGGTACTCGCTGAGATGGGCGACCTTGCGTCCGGACTGATCCTGGATGACGACGCCGTAACCGGCGGGTCCGGGATTGCCGCGGGCTCCGCCGTCGCTGTGGGCGATCAGGTAATGATCGGGAGGATTCTCGCGGAAGGCGTTTTCACGTTCGGAGAAGAGAGATTTAGGGCGGGGGTATGGCATGGAAATGAGTTTACAACGAGGGTTGACTCAACGAGGAGGCTCGGATTGTGACGGCACGAAGAAATCAAAAAACGAAGCAGTGGTGGAAAAGTAGAGATCCTTCGACTTCTCAGAACGATTCGTTTCCGAGAATGGTAGTGCCTCAGTTTGAAATCTGAGGGGTAGAACGATGGCCGACAGTTACATGCGAAACCAGAGAAGCGCGGCCCTTACAAGAAAAGGGTCTAAGGGAGTTGCGTCGTGAAAAAGTGGGCAGTGCGTATCTTACGCCCGATAGCAGGGGTGCCCATAGCACTCATACTCTTTCGCTGGTTGATGCAGCCAGCGGGGGAACTCTGTGCCATCGCCATTCGTCGTCGCTGGCCAGATGCGCGGTTTCTAGCTCCATTGTCTGGAACGCCGATTTTCTCGCGCTCGCATTCTCGATTGTAATAGCGGTTGTCATCATCCAGTACGCATCGAACCGTTACTTAAATTCAAACTGAGGCACTACCGGCAGAACGGTTAGCTGGAATAATCCCCGCAAGTGCGAGAGAATGTTAGGTTGCCTGGCGGAGAAAAGACCGTCCTCATAACTCGCAGCGACGCATGCGCGTCATCCGTGTTTCGCCAGGGATTTTGCGATTCGCGTTTCAATTTACCGGGAGACATTTTCCATCATGGCCACCATCCCAATAGAGGTCGAGACAGCATCGCGTAATCCTCGGAATGTGAAGCTGGAGCGTTGGGTTGAAGAAGTTGCCCAGATGTGCAAACCCGATCGGGTTCACTGGTGTGATGGATCACCCGCGGAATATCAGACGATGCTCCGGTTGCTGGTGCTGACCGGGACAGCGATCCCCTTGGATCCGGCGAAGCGCCCGAACAGCTACCTGGTACGGTCAGATCCTGCGGATGTTGCGCGGGTTGAGGATCAGACCTTCATCTGCTCTCGAACCAAGGAAGACGCCGGTCCGACTAACAATTGGGAAGATCCAGCGAAGATGAAGCAGAAGCTGGCAGGACTGTTTGCGGGCTCGATGGTGGGCCGGACCATGTTCGTGGTTCCTTACAGTATGGGCCCAATCGGATCGCCGATTTCAAAGATTGGAGTAGAGATTACCGACTCGGCTTACGTCGTGGTCAGCATGCATATTATGTCGCGCGTGGGAAGCCACGTGCTCGACGTTCTCGGCGAGAATGGGGAGTTTGTGCGGGGACTGCACTCGGTGGGAGCGCCGCTCGGCGCCAATCAGCCGGATGCGACTTGGCGCTGCAACAAGGAGCATAAATACATCTGCCATTTTCCGGAGACGCGCGAGATATGGTCTTTTGGTTCCGGATATGGCGGGAACGCGTTGCTGGGGAAGAAGTGCCACGCCCTGCGCATCGCCTCTGTGCAGGCGCGCGACGAAGGGTGGATGGCCGAGCACATGCTGATCCTGAAGCTGATCAGCCCGTCGGGGCAGGCGAAGTACATGACCGGCGCATTTCCCTCCGCGTGCGGCAAAACTAACTTGTCGATGATGATCCCAACGCTTCCGGGCTGGAAGGTGGAAGCCATTGGGGATGACATCGCCTGGATGAAATTTGGCGCGGATGGGCGGCTTTACGCCATCAACCCAGAGTTCGGCTTTTTCGGCGTGGCGCCGGGCACCAGCATGAAGTCAAACGCTAACGCCATGCTCAGCGTAACCCGGAACTCCATCTTCACCAATTGTGCGATGACGATGGATGGCGATGTTTGGTGGGAAGGGATGACCGAGGAAACGCCCGCCAAATTGATCGACTGGCTGCGCCGGCCGTGGACTCCGAACTCAGGACGGAAAGCGGCGCACCCGAACTCGCGGTTCACTTTTGCTGCTACGCAGTGCCCGGTGATTGCTCCCGAGTGGGAGGATCCGAAAGGCGTGCCGATCGATGCCATCCTCTTCGGGGGAAGGCGCGCGGGAATTGTGCCACTGATCACCGAGGCCTTCAATTGGCAGCATGGAACTTTCCTTGGGGCAACTGTCAGCAGCGAGACCACCGCGGCGATCACCGGAAAAGTGGGACTGCTACGCCGCGATCCCATGGCGATGCTGCCATTTTGCGGCTACCACATGGGTGACTACTTTGCGCACTGGCTGCGGATGGGGACGCACTCGAGTGCGTCGAAGCTGCCGAAGATTTTCTACGTCAACTGGTTTCGCCAGGACAAGAGCGGCAACTATCTGTGGCCGGGCTATGGTGAAAATAGCCGCGTTTTGAAATGGATTTTTGAACGTTGCGACGGTAAGGTGCATGCGAATGAGACGCCAATCGGAAGGATTCCCGAGGTAGCCGATCTCGACACGACGGGGTTGGACATTAAAGGCGCGCATGTGGACGAACTACTCAGCATAGACCTCGAGGGGTGGCTGGCTGAAGTGCCCTTGATCAAGGAACATTTCGCACACTTCGGCAGCCATCTGCCGGAGGATTTTAATTTTGAGGTCGAGGCTCTCGAAGCGCGGCTACTAGCGGCGAGGCCATAGCAGCACCAGGAATGAGAGCTACGTGCGGCTTTGGGTGTTGGGTCTTGGGTCTTAGGCAAGACCGGAAACCGGCTTCCGATCATCAGGTGGCGCACAGAGTCAACATATTTTTTCCGATAATTGTGACGTTTTTGATATAGTTCCCCACTGGTATGCCGCGTTCCGCGATGAACGAAGCCAGTCCTCCCGCGCCGGGCCCTGTCCCTGTCCCAGCTTTATCTCCATCTCTCACGCGAAATCAGATTCGCGGCTTCTGGGCCTCGTGGGGTGGATGGACACTGGACGGCATGGATTCGTTTGTTTATGCGCTGGTGCTTGTGCCCTCCCTGCGTGAACTGCTGCCGCGCTCCGGGATTGCAGCCACGAAAGCCAGTATCGGGCACTACGGAGGTTTGCTGTTTGCCTTGTTCCTGATCGGCTGGGGACTGGCGTTCTTATGGGGGCCGATTGGAGACAAGTTCGGCCGCGTGCGCACGCTGATGCTCACCATCGTGTGGTATTCGGTGTTCACTTTTCTGAGCGCCTTTGTTACCAGCGTCTGGCAACTGGCTATTTTGCGACTGCTTGCAGGCATCGGCATTGGCGGAGAATGGGCCATGGGCGGGACGTTCGTTGCGGAGGAGTGGCCGGAGCAGCGGCGCCGGATGGGCGCCGGCTTGATGCATACGGGATATTACGTAGGCATATTTCTCGCCGCGATAGCGAACTACGGAATCGGCAGCCACTATGGCTGGCGTGCCATGTTCATAGTCGGTGGGGCGCCGGCGCTCTTGCTGGCCTGGATTCGGCACGGCGTTGTGGAACCCGTTGCGTGGAAAAAGAAGGAAAGCGTGGTCCGGTCCTGGGCCGTGTGGCGTCCGTTCGCCACGCTGTTTTCGCCGACCTTGCGCCGCCGCACCATTCTGAATGCCTTATTAATGCTGGCTTCTATCTGCGGTCTGTGGGCCGGAACCGTCTATGTGCCCGCGGCAATCACGTCGCTCGCCGAAGCGGGTGGCCGTGTCGGTCCGCAGGCTGCGCAGTTGGCTTCCTGGGGCGTCATGCTGGTCTCTTTCGCTACCATTCTTGGCTGCCTGGCCATGCCGTGGTTGGCAGAAAGGTTCGGGAGACGCGGCGCTCTCGCCGGTTTCTTTGTGCTCATGATGGTCTTCATCGCACTCACGTTCGGCAAAGTTTTTTATCTCGGACCCAGTGCGCTTCCATGGTTTTTCGTTTGCTTGTTCTTTCTCGGGCTGGGCGGCGCCAACTTCGCCGTCTACACTCTATGGCTCCCCGAGCAATATCCCACGGAATGCCGGGCCAGCGCCTTCGCGTTTTCTACTTCGTTCGCGCGATTTGGTGGCGCAGGCATCACTTTTCTGGTCGGAGCCAGCGTCCGGCATTTCGGATCGCTCGGAACTCCGGTAGCGATGACTTCGATCGCCTTCGCTCTGGGACTCCTGCTGATTCCATTCGGCGCGGAGACACGCGGCAAGCAACTGCCCTCCTAGCTCGACAGCGCGCGCCGACCCCAACTGATCGTCCCTGACCTTTCGTGCGCGCTACGGCCGTGCTCGGCACGCGTGCAACGTCTTTAATGTTTCACTCGGCTATTGCCGATAAATACCTCGTCAAAGAGAGATCGCGTGCGACCATCGCGGAAAGCCGGAGATTTCGGCAACCGTTGCGCTATCGCGCGATTCGTCAATGCCCCGCTGAGCAAGGAGAAGTGATGAACACCAAATACAGAAACATCCTCCCGGCCATGATCGTCTTCATCTGCGCGGTCGCAGGTTTGGGACAGGCTCCGCCAGAAATCAAAGCTAAGCTGGATGCCGAGATCCAAGCGCTAACGCCGCTCAGCACAGATGCTGAAATTGTGAATGCGGTAAAGGCCCACAATGCCGCCACTCCCAGTGCCGAAGCTCTGGCCATGACCAATGACAAGTGGCACACGCTTTCTGTGCTCGATCCATTTGTGCGCGCCACGGCAAAGACTCCTCTGTCCGAGTATCTAAAAAACAAGAAGAAGTCGGATGACACTATCGCGAAAGTTTTTGTTTCGGGCGCCGATGGTTTCAAGGTTGGATTCGACGCTAAGACTGAACACTGGACGCATAAGGGACTGCCCAAACACGAGGTACCGATGACCGGAGAGACTTGGATTGGCACTGTCAAGGTGGATGACCGCACGGGCCAGCCGCTCATCCAAGTCGGCCTGCCGGTGCTGGATGGTGGAAAGCCGATCGGATCAATTGTGGTCGGTTTGCGGGTGGACAAGCTGCGCTAGGCGTGACGTTTTGTGAAGAGTCATACATTATGAGAAATCAGGGCATAGCGCTCCGCATGATCCTTGTGGTAGGGGCATCGGTGGTCATCACGGTGGCTGCCGTTCTTGGATTGTCGTATCTCCTGCGGGTCTCCGCGGGTTCCGCGCAGAGCGTGGCGGCGGCAGCGCGCGAACAGACGCAACGCTCCTTCGAACTGTTGGACTTGGCGGTAAAAGTCCAAGGAACCACGCAGAAACTGGTGCAGGAAACCGATCCCGATGTAATGGAATCGCTGATTGAAAAAAACAAGGTGCAGGTAAAGGATGCGCAGGCAAAAGTGGAGCAGGTTGCCGCGGGCGACGATGGCGTGAAGAGCGCATTTCTTGCGCTGGTTAAAGCCAACGAGCAAGTCACCAAGCTGGTGTTGCAGGCCCGCAATGCGGAGTCGCATCAGGCCATCATCGAAAAATCGAATCCCGCGTTTGAGGCGCTGCTCGGGGCCATCAATCATTATCAGAACCAGGTGGCTAAGAGACTGGGAGATGATGCTGCAGCGGTAAGAACCCGCACCGCCCGGCTTGAGTCCACCATCTTTGCCCTGGTTGTCGCGGGTATTGTGTTGCTGGTGGTCTGGGGCGTGGCCCTGGTGCGCAGCGTTTCCAGAGCCCTCCATAGCATGATCTACATGGTTAAAGACTTGGCGGAAGGTGAAGGGGATTTGACCAAGCGGCTGGGAATTGTTACCCACGACGAACTAGGCGAATTGGCCAAGTGGTTCAACACATTTCTGGACAAGATCCACGGCATTATTTCCGACGTCGCTGGCACGGCCGAGCAGGTGGCCAGCGCCAGTGAGGAACTTTCTTCTTCTGCCACACTTCAGGGCAAGGCGCCGACCACCAGAAGGACCAAACCACGCAAGTGGCCACTGCTATGCAGGAAATGTCCTGCACGGTTCAGCAGGTTTCGGAACATTGTACTCGGGCGGCTGAGGCCTCGCGCCGGGCTGCCGAAACCGCCCGCGAGGGCGGTACTATCGTGGAAAAAGCATTAACCCAGATGCGCTCGATCACCGAATCTGTGGCCAAGACCGCGAAGGAGATGAGCGAATTGGGCCGGAGCACCGACCAGATCGGGCGCATCGCGGGAGTCATCGACGACATCGCCGACCAAACCAATCTGCTGGCCCTCAACGCCGCCATCGAGGCAGCGCGCGCAGGAGAACAGGGACGTGGCTTTGCCGTCGTGGCGGACGAGGTCCGCAAGCTGGCGGAGCGTACTACCACCGCGACCAAAGAAATCGCCCAGATGATCACCACCATCCAGGATGGAACCACCGGCGCCATCAAGGCCATGGAAATTGGCAGCCAGCAAGTACAGGAGGGAGTCACATCGACCGCGCGGGCAGGCGAATCGCTGAAGCAAATCATCCACGTGTCAGAGGAAGTGGGATCGATGATTACCCACATCGCAACCGCAGCCACCGAGCAATCTGGAGCAACGGCTGACGTCAATCAAAGCATGGACCAGATTGCGCAACTGGGGAAGGAGTCAGCAGTGGCGGCGCAGCAGTCCGCTAAAGCTTGCCAGGACTTGTCAGAGCTGGCCCTCGCCTTACAAAACATGGTGGGCAGTTTCAAATTGCTGGCGGCGCGGGATGATAAGGTCCAGCTAGAGAATTTGGCCCAGCCTAAGGCTTTCTCGGCGTCCGCCCATTAGAAAACGCACTTGCCGCGGAGTGATATTAAAAGGCTCTCTTCCGGGAATGAAGAGAGCCTCTCTTTTTGTCACCGCTCACCTTACGTTAAGCCACACCCCGCGCCTTTATCGGCGTTGCCGCATTGACCATCGGAGCCTCGCGCTCCGATTTTTGGACTGCGCGCTTTGCCAGAGGCTTCAGCCACAGCAAGGCCATGAATGCGGCAATCAGGTCGCACACAATCATCGCCCAGAAGACCTTCGACCAGGAGCCGGTCTTGGCAAACAGCCAGGCGGCGCCGGGCCCGGCAAAGGCTGCAGCCGCGCCTTTAGCGGTGTACACAATGCCATAGTTGGTGGTAGCCCATTTGTTTCCGTAAAGGTCGCCGGTGATCGAAGGGAACAACGAGAAAATATTGCCCCACGCAAAGAAACACAGGCCGGACAACGCAACGAACCAGACTGGATGGCTGATCAGTTGGAGCAGAGCGTACACTGCGATGGCCTCGAGGATAAAAGAGATGAAGATGGCGTTCTCCCGGCCGATGTGGTCCGAGACCCATCCCCAGAAGGGACGCGTCAAACCGTTCAAGATACGGTCGACTGTGATGGCCAGCACCAAGGCGGTCATGCCCCAGGCCACCACGACTTTATCGACGTGGTAGGAGGCAGCCATGGGATTGAGCTGTGCGGTGACCACCAACCCACCGAAGGCCAGCATGGTCATCATCACGTAGATGACATAGAAAGACGGCTGGCGGAGCATCTGCAACGGGGTCATGTCCACAGCCGAGGTGTTGATTTTGGCTTTGATCTTCGCTTCTTTCACTTTCCAGTTTGGCGGCGTCCATCCGACCGGTGGTCTCGCCATGAACAGGGAAGAAGCCAGCACGACGACTCCCTGGACAACTCCCCAGAAAATGAACGTATACTGGTAGCCCGATTTTTGCAGCATGGCAGCAATGGGAGCGATGGTCGTCGCAGTTCCTATCCCGAAAGCTGCCGCGGTCAGCCCCACGCATAGACCGCGATAGTCCGGGAACCATTTCAGCGCGTTCCCAATGGCGCCGCCATACACGACTCCGGCGCCGACTCCACCCACTCCGTACCAAAAGTAGAGAGTGTTTATCGTCTCCGCCCGGCCAGATCCAACCCATCCCAGTCCGACCAGGATTGAGCCCATGCCCAGCATGAATCGGGGGCCGATCCAATCGACCAAAGCCCCTTCAAAAGGAACAAGCCAAGTTTCAAGCAAGACGAATAAAGTGAAGGTCCACTGAACAGCGACCAGACTGACGTGCAGATGGGCTTGGATCGGTTTAGTGAAAAGAGTCCAAGCGTACTGCAGGTTTGCGATCGCCATCATCGCCACTATGCCGGCGGTTAATTGGACCCAACGATTGGGAATACGCGAGGGGTGAATCAGAGAGGCCGGAGCTACAGCCATAGGTATACCTCCATAACAGCCGTTAGACGTTAACAGCGTACTGCCAGAACGACCTTGTTCGGCAGATTCTTGCCAGCTCACCTGGGTGGCCCATGACTCGCGAAACTGTTGGGTCTGAGCGAACTGTGTTATATACTGGTCCAGTCATCGAACCACTTGCGGCAGGGAAGTTACCATGTCCACCCTGGACTGTCAAGGGGAATTGCGAATCCTCGGTTGGGATATGTTCGTCACGGCCCACGAGCCTCCCGTGACGTCGGCAAGTATAGTGCGAGACGCGACCGATGGACGAAAGCCTGCGATCCCAGATCGAAACCTACCTTTCCCACCTCAGCGGTCTCATTCGCCGCGGTCGCGAGCTGGAGGAGGCGCTGGCGAGCGATCCTTCCGATCCCTCGGCGATTGCGGCTGCTCGCCGATGGCACGAGGACTGTGGAGTAACCATCAATCAACTGTCCGGAGGCAGCAAGGCTCATTGGCTGGCCCGGTCGTTCAGCGAAGCCTTCCTGATGCGCTCGGCCAACGGCCATGCGGTAGAAGGGGCAGCGCCGTCGGAGATCGTCCAGCGATTGCTCGGCGTTCTCGATCAAGCCGTTGCGACGCTCTCCCAAATCGACGAGGGCCCGGTCATTTCCGCATCATCGGAGGCGCCCGCCCCGCGCCGCTTCGAATTTGTTCACGACCCGGACCTCCGGCCCGTCGTCGAGCAGGCGTACAGCGATAGCCGGCGCGCCCTCGAGCAATCGGACTATCACCTGGCGCTGCTCACCTCATGCGGAATTCTGGAGGCCATCATCACCGATGCGCTGGAACACAAGGGCCTGGGTTCGCTAGTTGCCTCGGGAGCGCCGGCCGGGAAGATTTCCAACTGGTCGTTCGATACGCGGCTCACCGTGGCGGAGCGAGCAGGATTGATTCGCAGCGGGTGCGCCCGGCTGCCAGCAGCCGCGCGTGCGTATCGGGATGCCGACGGCGGCGGAGTAAAGGCTGCGGTTACCGAGCGCGATGCGCGAGTCGCCGGGCAGGTTCTTCACGTCGTCATGAGAGATCTGGATCCTGGTCGGTAGAGATTCTCTAAGCCACGCAAACAGAATCGAAATCTCCGGCGCTCCTCGATCCGTCAATCGCGATCCTTCAATCCCGAGCCGTCAATCTTCCAGGTCCTGCCGAAATATCGGTTGCGATGGATCGAGGCTGCCAGCGATGACGGCCAGCACCAGGTTTTGGTAGGCATTCGTCGCCTCTGGCAAAGAGGCATAGCCGCGTTCCCGCTGTAGCGCTCCACCGTCCGCGTAGATGAGCGTGAAATAGCGGCCCGAGGAATACTGAAGTTCGAGCAACTTGTTCGGCATGTCGGGATCGCCTTGCTGACCCAGCACATCCATCAGCGCCACAGTCCACTGCCTACCCTTCGGATCAGTGACTATCTCGCGATCGAGGAATTGCCATTCGTCCATGCTCCACAAAGGCATATTTATTCAAGTAGCTGAGCGAGCGCTCTTCCAACCTGCGCACCCGTAAATGGTTTCGGGACCAGCAGAACTTTGCGCGCCTTTCGCGAACGCAGGCTCGCCTCCGCCTGCTCCGGTGTATCGCTGATGATGACGACAGGAAGTTCGGCGTGATTCGGGTGGTGACGCACGGAGTCGAACAGCGACTCGCTCATGTCGAACGCCGTACAGTCGATCACCAGCGCATCGGCGCGCTGCTCCGCAATCAAGTCGTTGACGGCCTCGGTAAATCCCGCAGCGAAGACTTCATATCCGAGGTCTCGTAATGAGAACGTCAGAAGCTCGGCAATCTCCGGCGTGTCGTCGATCAGCAAAATGCGAGGCACTATTTCTTAACCGGCCCGGTGCCAGGCAGCCGCTTCTTTTTGCCTTCTGAGGGTTCGAGATCCATCATCCAGATTCGTCCGCCGGCGGTGTAGTAGGCACGGTGATCGTTCTCAATCATCGCGCCCCAGGCCTCCAGCGTGCGCATGGCGAAGGTAACGCCCTCGAAGTTGTTGCGTGCGTGATCCAGCACCTGGTTGGTGTGCCAGTTGTCCGTAAGGATGGCATCGCCCGCGTGAACGCGCAGCACGGTGTAATAGCGGTCGTACGCCGCTTCCGCCCGTACGTCGCGCGTGGATCCGCGCTTCTTGCCTTCGGTGACAATGTAGCTTTCTTGTCCTTCGGGCTCGACTTCGGGCTGCTTTTGAGTTGTGAGAGTGTCGGCCTTGGTGTTCATAAAGTTTGCGCCACCGCTTGGGCTTCGGCTGCAGCCGCCATGTTGGTTAAGTTTTTTGCGTCTGCCGCTTGAATCAATGCTTCGGGCAGTTCGACATTCATCATGCGCCACTGCTGATTGGCAAACTTCTGCAAATTGGCGATGTGCTCGGCGTGGAGATGGCCAAAGCGTCCCTGCAACTTCAGATACTCCGACACCGGCCGCATGCTCGCCGGACGGAAGCTGTAATTGAACGCGCGCTTTTCGGGATTCCACTCCCAGATCGGGTAAAGTCCGCATTCGACGACCAGCCGGCCAAGATCGATCGAGCGCGGCGTCTCATACACGAAGCCCTTCTGGCAGGGAGTGTAGACCATCAGGTACGCAGCGCCTTTGTGGTTGAGTCCCTTGCGTACCTTGTTCATCAAGTCGATGGGATAGCCCACGCTGGCAGTTGCCACATAGCAGTGGGGATGGCCAGCCGCCATCATGCGCGCCAGGTCTTTTGGATAGAGCTTCTTCCCTTCCGGAACTTCCGGGCCGGGAGGCGAGAATGTCGTCATGCCGCCATAGGGCGTGCGCGACGAAGCTTGAATGCCTGTATTCGCGTACTGCTCGTTGTCGTAGCAGATAATCAAGCAGTCGTGATTCCGGTAGAGCGCGCCGGAAATCGAAGCGAGACCGATATCGGACGCGCTGCCGTCGCCCGCCTCGCAGATAATATTCGGGTAAGCGCCCTTCCATTTGCCCTTGCGGATCATCGCCTCGTAGGCGGCCGCAACACCGGCCGTGAAGCTGCCTGCACTGCCGATCTGTGTGTGCGCCCACGGCACGTTGTAAGGCGTGCACAAATAAGAACTGTTCGCGACATACATGCAGCCGGTCGGCCCGACCAGGATGGTATTGTCGCCCGCCGCCTTGCTCGTCATCCTGTATTGAATCGATGGCCCACAGCCCGCACATGTGCGGTGGCCGGGGACGAACGGTTCGGACGACGGTAATTCAGGGTTGTAGAAACGCGCGCCCTGGTTCGGGCTATCGAGAATCGGCAATAGCTGCCGCTGGACTTCTATTGTCGCCATATCAATACTCCAATCGTAGGGCCAGAGGCCCTGCAGCACTCTTTCCTAAGGACGGACATTTAGTCCGCCAGAACAAGTAGCCTTCTACTCTTCGAATCCGACCCAGTGCGTGCGCTTTTCAATTTTCCCGCGCCGCTGGGCATCAAGCATCTTCTCAGTCATCCAATAAAACTCTTTCAGCACGATGGCCTCGCCACCCATGCCGGCCATGAACGATAAGACCAGCGGGCGCTTTTGGCTTTCATAGAGAGCGGCGCAAACTTCGGCGTAGAGTGAACCGCCGCTGCTTACGCTGCCAAGTCCCATGTTGGTCTCGATCACGCCGACCACTTTGAACTTGCTGAGGACTTCTTTCACCCGATCCGTCGGGTAGGGGCGAATGGTGCGCAGCCGCGCCATTCCGACTTTCAATCCCCGGTCGCGCATGTGTTGAATCGCGAAGCGCGCCGTGACCGCATGTGCGCCCTGCAGGAAAAAGACCACTTCGGCATCATCGGTCATGAACTCTTCGACCCACGGATCGTATCGCCGACCGAAGATCTTCGCGAATTCGTCGTGCGCCTGCTCAATCACCGCCATCGATTCTTCCATGGCGCGCGCCCGCTCCAACTGCAGCGGCGGACCCTGCTCCGGCATAATCTGCGGGCCGTGCGACACCGGATGCCTCGGATCGAGTGGATAAGGATGCTTGTAGGGCGGAAGAAACTCCTTCACCTGCCCTGTATCGGGCAACTCGACGTCGCCCGTGATGTGCGAGACGAAGAAACCATCCTGGCAGACCATCTGCGGCAGAAGGACCCGAGGGTCTTCGCCGATGCGATAGGCGATCAGGTGATTGTCGAATGCTTCCTGGGCATCGCAGGACCAGCCCATGATCCAGCCCATATCGCGCGTCGATAGCGCGTCGGTATGTTCGGAACCGAAATCGCCCGGTGGATCGAGCGTGCGGTCGGCGATCATCATCTGCACCGGCATGCGACTGCCCGAGATCGGCGAATAAAGTTCGTAGGCGAACTGCACGCCCACTCCCGAACTGCCAGTAAAGACGCGCGCACCGCTCGACGCAGCGCCGTGCGCGATGCTCAATTGCGAGTGCTCGCTGTCGGCCACAATGTATTCGGCGTCGAGTTCGCCATTGGCCACCATCTGCGCCAGCGCCATCATGGTCGCTGTATAAGGACGAATCGGGTAAGCCGCAATCACGTCGACATCCGCATACTTAGCGGCCTGCGCCGACGCGACACAGCCATTGATTCGGACGGTTCTCTTTTTTACATCTGCCAGCATTGCCATAGATTCACTCCGCACATTCCGCCCTTTAGGGCGAACGATGAAATCGATGCAACTCCAACGCTAAATGTTCTTTGCCGCCCGGTCGCCCAGGTTTCTCAGCTCTTCCGCTTGTCGTCCGTGCAATCCGGGCGAGATGGCGAATGCTGTATCCATGCGCACGACGCCTGTGTCGAAGTCTAGTTCCGGAACACCCTCAAGGCAGCCCGTCGGACATTCCTCGATGCACACGCGGCATCCTTTGCAATAGTCGACCAGAATTTTATACATTCCGTTCGAACGCTCCGGACGCGCAATGCAAGGCTCAGGACAGACCAGGTAACAGTTGTCGCAAGCGTTGCAGGTGCCGCAACTGAAACAGCGATTGGCCTCCTCGACCGCCTGCTCTTCCGAAAACGCCTGAATCACTTCGTCCTGCGTCTTTTTTCGGCTTGCCGGCTGCAGCAATTCTTGCTGGACGCGCGGGAAGTGCGGAAAGTACGTCATGTTCATGCGATTCAAATCGAAAATGACGTCGACGGGAATCGTGCGCGGCTGTAGTGCTTCCGCGCGCATAACCTTGTCGAGGTTGAACGCGACGCGCTTACCGTCTCCAACGGCATTCACCACCATCAGCGGCTGGCCCGAACCCAGTTGCACGATGTCGCCCGCCGCAAAAAAGTTGGTGTCGCCGAGACGTCCGAACTTGTCGATCTTGATGGTGCCGCGCTCGGTCTTGAACTCTGGCGGCAGCCAATTGATCGAGGCACGTTGTCCCACGGCGATGATCACGTTATCGACCGCGAAGCGCTCGGCTGGAGCCTCCCGATCAACCGTGATGGGCGAAGCGTTGATGGCGCCGGAGAAGCGCGCCTTATGCAGTTGCAAAGCTTCGATCTTGCCGTTGCCGAGCACCGCGGTCACCGCGCGCCCGTGCATTAGATCAACCCCTTCTTCGAGCATGTCGTGCAGGTCTTCCGGCACGGCCGGCATCTCTTTGGGGTTAGCTTCCACCGTGATCATGGTGACTTCCACTGCGCCTTGCCGCAATGCCTCGCGGGCGCAATCGATCGCGGTGTTTCCGCCTCCAACCACGGCGACCCGAGCACCCAGCTTGACCTTCGATGTGCCCATGCCAATGTCGCGAAGGAAGGGAAGTCCGTAGAGCACGCCGTCTTTATTCTCACCCTCGGCGCGCACGCTGTTGGATTCGGTGAGGCCTACGGCGAGAACGCAAGCGTCGTAATTCTTTTTCAAGTCGTCCCAAGTGACGTCTTTACCAACTTCGACGCCGGTCTTGATGGTCACTCCCAGTTGCTCGAGACGCTCGATCTCGCGATCAAGCACGCTCTGAGGGAGCACCCAATCCGGGATGCCGCCGCGATTGAGTCCGCCGGCTTTGGGCGACTTCTCAAGAATGGTCACGGCATAGCCGAGGCGCGCAAGCTGGTACGCGGCACTGTGGCCCGCTGGACCAGATCCGACAACGGCAACTTTCTTGCCGTTAGGCTTGCCTGGCTTGACCACGTCGTTCGTCAGCGCCTGGCCAAGATCGCCGAGGAAGCGCTCGACCGCGCGGATCGAGATGGCTTCGTCGTACTTCCCGCGATTGCAGGCTTGCTCGCACGGGTGGTAACAGACTCGTCCAGTGACCGACGGAAACGGCATGTCTTCCTTGATGAGCGCGTAGGCGTCCAGATATTTGCCACGCTTCACCAGATCCAGATAGCCCTGGATTTTTTCGTTCGTGCCGCACGCATTATTGCAAGGGGGCAGCTTGTCGCGATACACGGGCCGAATCGAGCGCCAGTTGCCGGTGGGAAATAGATCCTGTCCTTTTTCCTGCGAAGGCGCGGGCGTAATACCGGCAAACGGGACGGTAAGCCAGTCGGGAATGTGAGTGTTCTTCGTCGACATTGAATCCTCTCTCTTACACCGCCACTGGATTCAGCGGCATGATGTGCAACTCGTTGAGTGCTGCCTGGAATGCGTGTTTGTTCGCAATCATGGGCTCGATCGTCTTCATTTTGACGATGCCCGTGGTCTGGACCACTGCCGCAATCAGCGGAGCGGCGATATCGGGTGCGATCGACTTATTCCTTTCGGCGGCGCCTTCGGTGGAAAGGCGGTCGAGACCCAGCTCGCCGAGGCGATAGTAAAGCCATTTGTGGTCGGCAAGCTTAGCCGCATCCACGCAGACAAGTTGCGCCAGCCGCTCGGCGCCGGGCACGAAACGAATCATGTAATCGGGCGTGTAATGCGTGTTGATCACCAGCGTTCCGCCGGGAGGCATCCCACGCATGTAATCCCAACCTTTGACCATCGTCCCTTCGACCAGCACGACGATGTTGGGGTTCGCATTCTCGTAGGTGAGCTCGTTTTCGAGCACTGCGTCGCTCACGCGACAATACTTGCGCGTCGGGCAATTGGTGCGATCGGGATTGTCAACGTAGTTCTCCATCGCTTGCGCGTATTTGCCCTCGATGCGGGCGGAGGCGGAGATGGAGTTCACGATGTCGCGGCCCTCTTTGTCCATGATGATGCCGCGCGTCCAGACGGTCAGTTCTGTGTAACTCATAATCAACCCTCTTTATTGCTCAAGTTAGAAGATGCGTCAGAGCAAGAATCCACGGCGTTCTTGCGTTGGTTCGCACTCTTGAATGGATTGGGACTGCCACGATCGGATTCAAGAACAGACAGAAAATCACTCCGCAAGACAACGAATGGTGCGGGGCGAGTGCCGTCCTGAAATTCCACAATCGCCAGCAGCGTGGCCTTCTTGCATAAGCTCTCGATATCAGCGCCAGTGAGCCCCTCCGTCCGATCAGCGAAGTCCTCAAAATCGACATCCGGCGTCACTGGTACGCGCCGACAACACAGGCGCATGATGGCGGCACGGTCGGCGGCGTTGGGTTTTGCGAACTGAAGTATGTAATCGAAGCGCCCGCTCCGCAGCAGGGCCGGTTCGATCCGCTCGGGACGATTGGATGCTGCCAGCAGGACCACACCTTTTACGTCCCGCAAGTTGTCGATCTCACGCAGGAGTTGGCTGAGAATCCGTTGATAGATGTCGCTGCCGAATTGATCCGCGCCGAATTTTGGCGCGACCGCGTCAATCGTGTCGAAGAATAAAATGCAGGGCGCTGCGCGTCTCGCCTTCTTGAAAACTTCTCGCAGCGCCCTCTCAGACTCTCCCAACCACTTTGAATAGAGTTGCGGCCCATCAATGGCGATGAGTGGAATTTGCTTTTCACCCGATAGCGCTCGCGCCATTGCGGTTTTTCCCGTGCCCGATGGTCCAGCCAGAAGGATGCCTCGCGGCGGCGACAGTCCGACCTGTTCATAGATTTCGTCGCGCATGTGAGAATGTTCGATCACGCCATCGAGCAGCCGTTTCACCTCGTTGAGGCCTCCGAGGGAGGCAAACGTTGACGAACTTTTCTCAATAAAGAATTCGCGAGTGGCGCTGGGCTCGACTTCCTTCAAACCACTGAGAAAGTCGTCACGCGTGACCTGCAGCGTGCTGAGTTCCTCGGCTGCAATGCCCTCGGTGTCGAGAGGAACGGATGAGAGAAAGCGGCGCAGGGCAATCATGCCGACTTCCTGCCCGAGCGCTTCGAGATCGGCGCCGACGAAGCCGTGAGAATGTTCGGCGATCTCCTTGAGGTCAACGTCAGCCGCGAGTGGCATGGCGCGGGTGTGAATCCTGAGGATTTGCAGCCGTGCCTGGGTGTTTGGAACGCCGATTTCAATTTCGCGATCGAAGCGCCCGGGACGGCGCAGAGCTGGGTCAAGGACCTCAGGGATGTTGGTCGCACCGATCACGATGACCTGACCGCGCGCAACAAATCCATCCATCAGGCTGAGAAGCTGAGCCACCACGCGTTTCTCGACCTCGCCGACCACCTCGGTACGCTTGGGAGCCACGGCATCGATCTCGTCGATGAAGAGAATCGCCGGGGCATGGCGAGCCGCTTCCTCGAACAACTCGCGGAGTTTGGCTTCGCTCTCGCCGTAGAACTTCCGCATGATCTCAGGACCGTTGAGGTGAATGAAGTGCACGCGGCTTTCGGCTGCTACGGCGCGGGCCAGCAGAGTCTTGCCCGTGCCTGGCGGACCGTACAACAGCACGCCTTTCGGCGCGAGAATTCCCAAACGCTCGAAGATGCGCGAATATTTCAGCGGCAGCTCTACCATCTCGCGCACCCGCGCCACTTCCCGCTCCAGGCCGCCGATATCTTCGTAGGATACTGCCGGAGCTCGGGCCACCGTCTGATCGCCTTCTACGACCCGAATGTCGGTGCGCTTGCCGATCACAACCGGTCCCGAAGGAATCGTGCGCACAACCTGGAAGTTCACCGCTTTGGCAAACGTCGGCACACGCACCACGCAGCCCGCGATAACCGGGACGCCCACAAGATCCTGAAGTATGCGGTCGGGAGCGATGGTGGCGGGCGCGGCCCCCACCCACAACGGCGAGAAGCGGACGGCCACGGCCTGCTCGCTATCGATGCGCGCCACCGTAACCTGCTCCTGCAATCCAGCTCCACAGTTACTGCGGCAGGTCCCGTCGATCTGGATCATGCCTTCGTGACCATCCTCGGAAAGTTCCGCCCGACCGACGGCTGTAGCACTGCCGGTGATTTTTATGACGTCGCCTGCTCGTGCACCCATGCGTTGCAGGTCGAGGGGCGCGAGTCGTGCGATGGCGCGGCCGATGTCCTCGACATGCGCCTCGGCAACTCGCAGTTTCAGGGATGCCGCGAAGGAGGATGGCGTGATGTCTGTCATGGGGTCGTTTGTACCCTGCTGCCGGCAGCTGAGTGCGTCGACTGGCAATTCCGGCCGCTTCGGCGTGTGATTCGCATCGCGAGACGCTGTGGCCATACCGGCCATGTCATTTGCCAGGTCAGTCAAACTGATGATCCCCAGATAAGTAAGCTCGACAGCCCACTCTCCAACTGTTGGCGGAGCTCGCCGCCCTATTCCACGCGACGCGATCGCTAACCCACATGATTGGCGAATCGCGAAAAGCCGGACTACGCTTCAAAATCCACGGAGGAAATCCTCCGTTGGTCAAAACCCGTCAAGTACGATCTCTTCTACGTCTTCAATATGCCGCCGCATCGCGGCCTTTGCGGATTCGGCATCCTGGCGTTTGATGGCAGCTAAAATCCGCCGGTGGCCGGCGAGAGATTTCTCCGGCCGCCCTTCCACCTGCATCGACCTTTCCCGCGTGTCGCGCAGCAGGTCCATGAGAATGTCGAGCACCTTCAGGACAACACTGTTGCCGGAGGCCAAAGCGATGCTGTAATGAAATTCCGCATCCTCGCTCATGGTCGTTTCCCCACGGGACAGCTTTCCTTGTTGCCGTTGCAAAATCTCTTCCATCTCAGAGATTTCGTCGGGGGAAGCGTGCGTGGCGGCGCGCGCCGCCAACGGCGGTTCCAGCATCTTGCGAAAATCCAAAAGTTCGCCGACCAGCGCCCGCTTGCGCTGCAAGGCATTCGCGAAAGGATTGACTACTGACTCGGTCGATAGTTCCCGAACGATTGTGCCAGCGCCCTGCCGCGGTTCGACCAAGCCCATCAGTTCGAGACCCCGAATTGCGTCCCGAATGGAACTGCGGCTCACTTGCAGCATCTCGGCAAGTTCGCGTTCCGAGGGAAGTTTGTCACCGGGGTTCAGCTTCTTCAGAATGAGACGTTCGATCTGTCTCGCGACTTCTTCATAGACTTTGTTCTTTCGAACAATCTCGAAATCGGATTTGAGGGGGGCTGCCAACCTGTGTGCTCCAAGTGGTCCGATAAGTGGACCAGCGAACCAGAGGAGTATACAGCCATTGTCAAGAATCTAGCAAATGTTTTTGTGAGACGAAGGGGAAAAGCCGATAGAAGCCTGCGAGTCAGACGGATCGGCTCCTTAGAAACCAGCGGAAATCGCCGCGCAAGTTCTGGCAAATTCTGGTGGGCGCTGAGTCATGCCGTCGCGCAGACGGCTTACTTGGGGTGCTGCTGGGCCACGCGTTCCGCCAGTAGCTTGGTGCAGTTGTACACCGTACGAGTGCACGTCATGGGCAGCCCTACGCGCTCTCCCAGTTCCACGACCGCGCCTACCAGTGCTTCCAATTCCATCGGCCGGCCCGCTTCGAGATCTTGCAGCATTGAGGTTTTGTGCTCCCCAACTTTTTCCGCGCCCGCGATGCGTTGATCGATGGAAACAGGCAACTCCATTCCCAGCTTGCGAGAAACCTCTTCCACTTCCTGCATGATGTTTCGGATGACCGAACAAACTCCGGGGTCGCGCACCATCTGCACCAGCGTGGCGCGGGTCAGCGCACTGACCGGATTCAAGGATGCATTCCCGAGAACCTTTACCCAAATCTCATGCCGGATGCGAGTGGTGACCGGGCAGCGCAATCCGGAGGCGATAAGCGCTTCCGCAATTCCGCGGAGGCGATCGGAGCGCGTGCCGTCCGGTTCGCCGAGAGAAATGCGGTTCCCCTCAATGTGCTGAATCACTCCCGGCGCGATAATCTCGGTTGAAAAGTAAACAATGGACCCGACTACGCGATGCGCTTCGATGGCCGAGGAGATCACGCCGCCAGGATCGACCCGCTCCAGACGTAGTCCTTCCCATTCACCGCCGAAATCCTGGAAGTACCACCAGGGAATTCCGTTTTGTGTGCTGACGATCGTGGTACCCGGCCCCAGCACCGGTTTTAACTGAGGTGCAAGTTGCGGCAGTCCGTGCGCCTTTACCCCAAGAAAGACAACATCTACGGGACCTACTTCTTCGAGGGAAGCGGCGATGGTGGGACGCGCAATGAAATCTCCCTCACTGCTTTTTACCTGCACGCCGTGTTCTTGCATGGCGCGAAGATGCGGCCCACGCGCAAACAACGTTACATCGAAGCCGGCCTGCGCCATGCGCGCACCGATGTACGCTCCAATTGCGCCGGCCCCCGCGATCAGGAATCTCATTGGTTGTCATCCAAGAGCGCGGTGGCGACGGCTCGCCGCCGAATTTTTCCGGTTGCGGTGGTTGGGATACTATCCACGAGATAGATCTTTTTAGGACATTTATACTCTGCCAGGAACTCGCGGGAATGCTGGATAAGTTCCGGCTCGGTGGCCCCGTGGCGTTCGTGCAGGACCACGGCTGCGGCCACTTCTTCTCCCAGGGTGGGATGCACGTAGCCAAACGTGACCGCTGCCGCGACTGCGGGATGCCTCAGTAAAATCTCATCCACTTCATGAGGCGCGATGTTTTCGCCACCGCGGATGATGATGTCTTTGATACGGCCCGTCAAATGCAAATAGCAGTCTGCGTCGAGGAATCCTTCGTCGCCAGTACGAAACCATCCATTCACAAAAGCGCGAGCGTTGGCCTCGGGATTATTTTCGTATCCACGAAATACATTTGCCCCCTGGATCGCGATCTCGCCGCGCTGGTTGGTACCGAGATCATTGCCTTCCTTGTCCATGATGCTGATGCGCAGCCCCGTGCCCACGCCGACCGAACCTGCTTTGCGGTGTCGCGGGGGCAGAGGGTTGGACGTCATTTGGTGAGCCGCTTCCGTCATTCCGTAAGCTTCGACGAAGGGTACGCCGAAGACATCCTCGATCTTGCGAATGAGTTCCGACGACAAGGGCGCGCTGCAGGAGCGGAGGAAGCGCAGCGTCGCAGCTTCTGCGGGCTTGTGGCGACTGCGGGCCATTAGAAGCTGGTGCATCGTGGGCACCCCCGAATACCAGGTCACGCGATTTTCACGCACCGTCCGCCAGAAAGAAAGTGCGTTGAACTTGGTGGGAACAACGACGGTGCCACCGGAAAGCAAAGTTGCCATGGTTGAGGCAATCAACCCATGAATGTGGAACAGCGGCATGATACAGAGAGAAACATCTCCCTCGGTAAGCGCGTAACTGTTCGCGATATTTGCCGAAGAGACAGCTAGATTAAAATGCCGCAAAGGCACGCGCTTGGGACGTCCAGTGCTTCCGCTGGTGTGCAGGACCAGAGCAATATCGTCAGCCGTAGGCTCGGCGGCTGTGGCTCCGCTGGGAGCACCGACCATGCGGACGTGGCCCTGTTCGTTCATTTCCACGGAAAACACCGGAATCTTGCGGTCTGCGGCCGCAGTGCGCACAAATTCGGCGCCTACGGGAGGACACAGCAAAATGCGGGCATTGGTGTCCCCCAGAAAGAAATGAAACTCTTCATAGGGATACGCCGGGTTCAGAGGAGCCGCTGTGCCCGCGATGGAGGCAGCCAGAAAACTGACAATCGCAGGCAATCCGTTGGGCAGTGCGATCGCCACAGCATCGCCGCGGCGTATGCCGACGGAAGCCAAAGCGTTCGCCATGGCCAAGACCTGCTGCCGGAGGGAATCATAGGTGACGTTAATTCCAAGTTCGGGAACAACAATGGCCGTGTGACTATCGGCGAAATGTAAAACATCAAGCAGCGTGTCTACTGACTTGAGCGTCATTCGTTCTCGCCTCTAGTGCGGGTCCTTGGATGACTGGCCGACTTCATCTGTTGTCCGCGGCTGTCCGCGAAACCAAAGGAAAGATCCGTGAATTAGATCGAGTAGCCCTCTGCGCTGAGGGCTTTCTTGAACTCCTTCACAAAAAACTGCACGTTATCTTCGGTGGCCAAGGGGCCCATTACGCCAATGCGGAAGACTTTGCCCGCGAGCGGTCCGAAGCCGCCCGCGATTTCAATGCCGGGACCCTCCAAAAGCCGTTTGCGTACTTTGCCCTCGTCCACTCCTTCGGGCACACATACTGTATTCAGCGTAGCGATACGATGCGCTTCGGGAACGTGCATGCGCAGCCCCATCGCTTCAATGCCCTTGACAAAAGCCCGGTGGCAACGGCGGTGACGCTCCCAGCGGTTCTCGATTCCTTCTTCGGCAATAACCATGAGCGCTTCGCGTAATGCGTAGAACATGGAAATGGGCGCCGTATGATGATAGCGATGTGACACGGTGGAGTAGTCGTGAATCAACTTGAGGTCCAGATACCAACTGCGTGACGGGGTCGTGCGAGCGCGAAGGAAGTCCATTGCCCTGGGCGACATCGCTATCGGCGACAAACCTGGAGGACAGCTCAATCCCTTCTGCGTGCAGCTGTAGGCGACGTCGATTCCGGTCCGGTCGAAATCTACCGGCACTCCGCCCAGGGAGGTGACGCAATCTGCGATCGCCAGGGCACCGGCTTCGTGAGCCGCGGCGCAAATCGCACGGCCCGATTGCAATGCTCCGGTTGAGGTCTCGGCGTGAACGTAAGCCACCACCTTTGGCTTCTCGCGGCGAATGAACTCTGCCGCCTCATCATCCGTGAAGACCTCGCCCCAGGCTTTCTCGAAGCGCACGACGTTGGCGTCCTGGCGCTTCGCCATCTCGGTGAGGCGATCGGAGAAATATCCATTTGCAAATACCGCGAACTTTGCTCCCGGGTCCACGAAGTTGGCCACTGCGGCTTCCATTCCCGCGCTTCCCGTGCCGGAAATCACCAATGTGGCGCCGTCGATTGTTCCAAAAGCCGTCTTGAGTAGTTGCTGAACATCTCCCAGTACCTGGATGAAGTAGGGGTCGAGATGTCCGACAATCGGCTTGGAGAGCGCGTCATATACCCTGGGATGGACCATGCTGGGTCCGGGGCCGAACAGATAACGGCGGGGCGGTTGCAGGGCTGGGAGTGGAAGGGCAGTTGTCTGTTCGATGGCGCTCATAGTCCTCGTTTCTGATTACACCGCTGTACAAATATGACGGCCTAAATCGGCGAGTGGTGCCCCTGCACAATCATCTCCTCGGCAATGCGGCGCGCTTCGGGAAGGGTCGCCGCCGCTTTGCGATCGATCTCCGCGGGCAGGTCTTTTTGGATCTTCGCCAATTCCTCATCAAAAATGCGGGTTACCAGTGCCGAAGAGTGTTCGACGGACTTGCCCTTGTCGTCTGAAACTCTAACTTTGTGCAGCACCCGCTGTGCGATCATCAAGCGATAAATGCGGTCGGTAGCCAGATCCTCCATGTAACCATCGAGCAAGCTGGCTCCCTTTCCGTTGAGCACTCCGTTGCGATAACGGATCACGGTGCGCACGGCCGCCCGCGTTCCGTTGAGAGTTGTGGCGCCCACACCCTTCGGCACCGGGCGCAGATCCGGATGAGACTTCGGCAGCTTAGGCCGCTTGGCAATCTGATTGGGATAGGGGAACTGCGCAACTGCGATTTCATTTTGATCGGGGTGGCCGGTCCACGCTCCGTCCATCAAGCAGTCGGCTTCGTTCTTCTTATCCTGCTTGAGGACCTTCAGCGCGCGATCGTTCAGCTCCGCGTCGGTGCGGCTCGGATAGAGCGCGGTCATTCCACCAATCGCGTGCGCGCCGTGCTTGTGGCAAATCTCCGGCATCAGCGTGCGGAAGTTTTGGAAGAACGCCACGTCGTGCGGGATGGTGTTGCGATCCGGCAAAATCCAGTTGGGATCCTCGATCATGAAATGAATCAGCGACGCCATGTAATCCCAGCGGCCCAGGTTCAATCCCAGGCAATGGTCGCGCAGATTGAAAAGGAATTCCTCCATCTGATAGGCCAGTGGGTGGGCTTCCACCAGTGCCATGCATTTGATGTAGTCTTGCGGTAAGCCCTTCTGTTTGGCGAAGGCCTGAAAGAGATCGCGCCACCACAAAGCCTCCTCGGCGGACTCACTCTTCGGAATGTACACGGAGAAATTGTGAGGCAACCACGCAGGATCAATCTGATACCAGATCAGGGCCAGGTCGAACAGCGAAGCGGACATGATCTCGCTCTTGATCACCCCAGCCTGGCTGATGTGCAAACCGCGCGGACGCACCCAGGTGACGGTTTTCGAGCGCTCCACCGTAACTTTCTTCTGCCGCTTCTTGTCGTCGTAACTGAGCTCATACTTATAGGCAGCCATCGTATTCGCAATCGCCAGCATGATGTGTTCCCAGATATTCGCCGTGGAATCTTCCAGGTCGATCATGACGGCAGGTGATCCGGAGTTCAGTAGTTTTACAGTCAACTCGGCGTCATCCGCGGGGCCGGTCATCTGATTGCGCTGGTCGGCGCACCACTCCGGCACTTCGATTCGCCAGTCGGAAGTAGTTGCCTCCGAGGCTGGCAGATAGTCTGGCGCCTGTCCGCGATGCGATGCCTGCAACACAATTCGGCGTTTGGCGATTAGCTTTTGTTGCCAGGGAGTGAATTGTTTGTGGAGAGGTAATAGAAACTCGAGAAATCCCTTTGGAAGATCTTTCTCGGGATTCGGGTCTGCGGGCGCGGCGTTCATGCCCTGCGGGTTCATGGCTTAGTTATCCACCGCCAATTAGAATACGAATACGAGCCTTCGCTCGGATATCGACAAGAAAATTATAACTCCTGCCGGAGAGTCTCCGCACGCAGGAATGCGCAAATCACAATGGGGTGTGATCCGACTGCTGGAAAACGCAGGCTAGCGCACCGTGACGCTAGCGCACCGTGACAAAGAAGTATGCGCTCATCGTGATGCCTACCCCGATAACTACGCCGCGAACCTTGCGAGGGTCGGCCTTCTGCGCGTAATGCGCACCGAACCAGCCGCCTACGAGAGAACCGGCAATCATCACTGCACACTGTGGCCACAATACAGCCTTGGCCACAACAAACGTGACCACCGCAGCGGCGTTGATGGCGGCGGCCAACAGCGTCCTGATCGCGCCCATGGCGTGAATGTCCCGCATTCCCATCATCGCTAGCATCCCGAGAGTCATGAACCCGATCCCAGCGCCGAAGTATCCGCCATAGACCGCAACCAGCAACTCAGCGATCGAACTCAGCACGATCGCCCTCCATGAGGTGAACCGCAGATCGTCCAGGGCCACTGTCTTTCCGGCAAGTCCGCGGATCGTATTGCCGAAGGCGAACAGCAAAGTGCCGGCTAGCAACAACCAGGGCACGAGGCGCAGAAAAGCATGCTGCGGAGTTTTAAGCAAAAGCACCGCTCCCACCCAGCCCCCGACAACACTAGTGAAAAGTAAAGGAAGCAAGACGCGCGTGGGTGCGTTCAGCCGTTTTAGATAGGCGATAGTGCTGGCCCCCAACCCAGGCCACAGTGCGACCGTATTGGTGGCATTGGCTAACACGGCCGGGATTCGCATAAACAACAGCGCAGGAAAAGAGATAAAACTGCCACCGCCAGCCAACGCATTCAGCGCGCCAGCGATTCCAGCGGCGAAGAGCAAGAAGATGGCTTGGCCGAAGTGTAGACCCATACGCACCGTATGAACGTGCTCTAGAAAAGCAAATCGTCACGAATAGTGAATCAGACTTGGCAACAATCTATCAGCATTTTCCCAAAATGGTTCCCGCGCTCTCCGGAAGCTTGACTGCATTCGTGGAACTTGACTTACGTTCACGGACGTAAGCTAACGGTTGACCTCTGGCGCGAGACGCCAGCGATCTAATTCTAAAAATTACTTGACAGCAAATGTATCGATATAGTAATTCTTCGCCCCGGTAGTAATTGGTCCGCTTTTCAGACCTCCAGTTTGCACTATCGCGATTTCTTAGCTTTCGGCCCGACCGGATGAGGCGGCGCCTACCCAGTGTGCCGCCCCTACGAGGGCTGGGCCCTTTGCAAATCACGTGGAAGAGGAAACACATGCGCTTGCTAACAGCGTTTTTCGTGCTTCTCGGTCTCATTGCGTCAAGTGCGCTCGTCCAAGCCCAAGGCACGGAACCCGCGGGCCAGTCCAACGGGTCGACTTCCGTGGCCGCCACGAAAGCTGAGGTCAATCAGTTGCGCAGCGAGGTCGCAGCGCAGCGCCAGACCATCGAGGAACTAAAGGCTTTGGTCGAGAAGCTGGCGCAGGGAAAGGCTGCCGCAGCCGATCAGGGTTCGGCACAGATTCGGCCGGTGGCAGACTCTTCGTCGGCAGGCACTAATTCGCAGCCGGTCGCCGCTTCCGGCACGGGCACGGCTCGGCTGATGAACGCGGTTCTGCTGGAAGCAGAGCCTGAACCGGCGGCGGCAGTGCTAGGTCAAACTCCAGCGGCCGCTCCCAAAAAGGACGCTCCGCTTGCCGCCGGATGGAACGGCGAACACTTTTTCATCAAGAGCGCCGACGGACAGTTCAGCATCAGCCCCTACGGCTACGTGAACACCGATTACCGCGCTTACAAAGGCGACGGAGCACCTTCGGACACGTTTGTCCTGCGCCAGGCCCGTTTCGGATTTCAAGGCAGTTATGGTTCCCACTTTGATTTCGCGCTGCTCTCCGACGCAGCCGCGACTACCGGTTCGGTCGTGCGCGATGTGTACCTCAACATAAGATACAAGCCCGAACTTCAATTTCAAGCCGGCCAATTCAAAGCGCCGTTTGCCCAGGAAACTGGCATCGGCGACACCAGCCTGGACTTTATCGAACGCGGCTTCCAATCCATGCTGTACCCGTCGGCAGCGTCGGCGTACCGCAGCCCCGGCGTCGCGCTGCATGGAGATATTTCCGGTGGCGTCATGCAGTACTGGGTAGGTGCCTTTAACGGCAAGGGATATGCACTCGCCAACACCACCAACGAAGCGGAAATCATTGGCCGGTTGCGCTTCTATCCGTGGCGCAAAACCAAGAACGACTGGCTCAAACAACTCGCCTTCGGCGGATCGATTGACCATGCCCGTTCGCGCGGCCTTTCCGGCGACCAGAGCTTCAGCGGTACGCTCCCCGATGCCGCTTACAACTTCTTCCCGCAGTTTGCCATCAACGGGCCCATCGAGCGCTACAACGGCGAGTTCACCTACCTCCACGGGCCATTCTCGCTGCGCGGTGAATACGATCAACTCAATCAGTCCCGGGAGAATGTCGGCTCCCTGCAGGTAGGGGGGCTTGGATTCCTGAGCCTTCCGGCAATCACCGCCAAGGCTTGGGACATCAGCACAACCTGGCTGCTCTCGGGAGAGAAGCGGCCGGAAAACGGGACGCCGCGGGTTAAGAGCCCGCTGTTCGGCCCCGACACCCCCGGTGGCAAGGGACGCGGTTTGGGAGCCTGGGAACTGGCTTTCCGATTCACTGGCGCCCAGGCTAAAGAACCGGGTGCGAACCTCTTGAACTACTACACCCCGGGTTTTGTGCCTACGTTTGACGAGCACACCTTCGAGTACACGTTTGGGCTTAACTGGTATCCCAACTATTGGGTCAAGTACGTGCTGAATGTGGGCATCGATCAGTTGAAGGAGCCCAGCGTGACGGGGCAACTGCCGCAGAACTATTTTGTGGTCATGCAGCGGTTACAGTTCAGGTTCTAAAGGCAAGCCGCTCGGGGATCCGATGCGGAATCCGTTGTGGATGGAGTAGTCAACAAATTGGTAGATGCCGGGGCTGGCTACAGGCTTGGTCCTGAAGGGAAATCGCAGGAGGAAATTCGATGAGACCGAGGATTCTTCATACTGTTCTTTTCACCGCGCTGTTTGTGATCCTGAGCGGCTGCGGGAGCGTGCCCAACTGTCCCACCTGCGGCACCACGACCAACGGCGCTTACGCCATCATCGATGTCATCCCTGTGCCCGAGCACAATTCTGCCGGCGAGCCGGGCGGTCCGTTCAACTCCTTCGACATTAGTTGGATCGCGAGTCCTCCCTCCGGCGGGTTGTCGGGCACAAACAATCTCGACTACATTTCAGACCGTATTGGCCTCGTCGTGCAAGTGATCGATACGGCCCAGAATCTCGCGATGTTTTCGATTCAAGGCTCCAATGCGGTCTCGGGCGCGGGCAACGGCGCCAGCCCATGCGCAAAAGATCCGGCGACCGGCTTCGACCTCATTCCTCCAATCATAGACGTATTTGGGAATTTCACCCGCCACGGATGCAGGACGGACATGTCCACGGCTACGCCTCCGGGGCCGACGTTCCATCTCATCACTGGCTTTGGCGCCAACCACAACTTCGGAGCGTTCCCGGGCGCACAGTGCTGCGCCTCCCGCGGCAACGGCGTGAATCCGATGTCTGGGCCGGACGGTCTTGAGGTCAGCGCGGACGGCAATACTTTATTCGTCGGCAACGGCAGCTCCTCTGTCGTGGTGTTTGATTTGACCACGATGAACCTGAGTAATTCCACCCCGCCCACCGTGCTCGCCGACATACCCACTGGCGTTTCGGCTGACTACGACGGCCCTCAGGGCATCTCGGGCTGCGTGGCTTCCTGGAACGGCGAAGCTGGGTCGGCCACCGATTGTGGAGATGACCGCGCCGACGAAATGTCGTTCGACAACGTGCATAAGGTTCTTGCAATCATCAACGGCGATCCGGGCTTGCCTTTTGTCACGTTCATTGACATGTCGGGCGTCGTAGCCAGGAACCCAGCGGATACCCAGCAGAGGCAGCATTGCTTGCCCATTGACCAGACCCTGGCTTATGGCCCCTATCCACCGGTCTTCGACCCCACCACTTATCCCCTGCAAGGCTCAGGCACCGGTGTGCCTCCGTCAATACAACTGGACCCGGGTAACGGCGGCTCGTTCAATCCCCCCAGCTGCATTCTTGGACAAATCTACTACGACGGCGCCGGAGGCGGGGCATCGGGAGGAATCGGACTCACTAACACCGTTGCGGTCGACACTGTCGGAGGAACCTTCCCCTGTCCAGATCCCTCCAATCCGCACGTGTTCAGCGGCGTTTCTGGATCGGCAGCAGCCGATGGTCCCTTGGGCCTGCTGGGCATCGGGACAACCCCCAGCGGTGTCTCCTACACCATCCCCTGCCATCACGGTCCCATCCTCGACCAAAACTTGGGGACATTCTGCAGCCAAACTGCCCCTACCGGCGCTTGTGCCGGTGCTATCTCCCCGGCCGGTTTGGGCGGCATGGTCTGGGACTCTAACTCCGGCTTCCTGCTGCTGAGTAACGGGAATTCAGTCGGCAACATCAACATAGGGTCCATCGATATCATCGATCCCAAGCTGACCGACACCAGTTGCCCCGGAGGCGTCTCTTGCGGGCCGGTGGTAGTCGACAGCATCGTCACACCGAATTGCATGCCGACCGGAGTCACCCAGGGTCCAGGACACAACTTCCTCATCGGGTGTGCGGACCACGATGGCAAGGCTTTTCCTGCCAACGAGTACATAATTACTTACACACCGGGCAATCCCGTCAACTGCGTAACAGCGCCGTTGAGTAACTGCGTCCAAATCAATAATGTGGGTGGCGTGGACGAGACTTGGTACAACCCTGGCGACAACAGATACTATCTGGCAGCGCGCGATATGCTTCCCTCGGCGGTCATGGGCGTCATTGATGCTGGCACGAACCAATGGCTGTTCAACCTGCCGACTAACTCCAATTCACACAGCATCTCCGTGGACCCGAAGACCAACCATGCTTTTGTGCCGCTTCAGTCGGGCGCGGTCTGTACCACGCTGAATTCCTACGGCTGCGTCGGGGTCGCCGCGGAACAATAAGGAGGCGCTTGCCCGGTGGTATAGTTGTGGGAGACGCCAAACTTGTGGAATTTTCGCGTCGGAAATAGTGATGTGATTTATGGAGACTTGCCGTAGAGCATCCCTGCAGACCGCTGTACTGGTGTTGACGCTTCTGCTCTTGCCTGGCCTGCAAGCTGGCGCAAGCGACCAACCCACGCCAAAACCGACTGACGTCCCTGCGACCGTGATCGCTCACTTGCCTTTGCCCCAAGCCACAGGGAATCAAATGCTGCTGCAGCACGATAACGGCAAACACTACCTCTACGTTCAACAAGCCGGCAAGCAAGGCTTTATGGTCGTGGACGTAACCCGACCCGAGAAGCCGAGCCTTTTGAAACGAACCGCGGAGTCGAATCAGTCAACTTCGGGAAACCTGTCCATGGTCAGTCCCGATGTGGCGATCGCCGAAGCTCCAGAGAAAACGCCCACCACCCTGACCAGCAGCAACCATCCTACAGAAACCGTTCGCGTACTCGATTTGAGCGACCCGCATAATCCCAAGACTTTGGAGACCTTCAACAAGGTTACCAGCCTTCTTCCCGACGGCGGCCACGGCCTGATCTACCTGACCAACAACGAAGGCTTGTGGATTCTCCGCTACAATCACCCGGCTCTGCTGGAGCCGTCCAAGAAGAAACCGCTCTGCGATTCAAACGCGGAAATCATGGCCATGCCTCCGGACTGCGACTAAGGCCTTCACCCGGATCACCGCGAACCTCGTCGAACCCTGCTGCTCAGGAACTTAGCGCGCCGTGCATTCCTTGTTGATCGTCGTGATCGAGGTTATCGTCAACGTCACCGGCGATGGAGAGCCCGCTCTGGCCGAACTGTCGGAGCTCGTGCTCATCGACGGTGACTCGGTCCCGGTAACTTCCACTTGTTGTCCCAGGTACTTGTGGAGCTTGGTCTTGCCCGTAGCCTGAAGTTCGTAAGTCACGGCCGGATTCTGTTTCATCAGTATGTAATCGCCGCTGGCCCGCTCGACGCAGCCCTGTACCGTGATCTCGCCTTTCGAGTCTTTCGCTGCGAGCTGGCCGGTCTTGGCTGGGGCATTGCCTTGCGCCACTAGAAAGCTACCCAAAAGCAGCAGTGTCGCGATCCAGATTCTTCTCATGAGATTTCTCCTCTCACAAGGTCGGATGATCGCGCGATTGCTCTGGTTGCAGCTAATCTGTGCGAGAGAGAACGCTACTTGACGTGCGTTTCCTGATAGTGCACTTCCTTCCACTGCCCGGCGCGTTTCATCCAGAGTTCACTGATGTACACGCGGGAGAGCCGAATTGCTGACTTGGGCGGGAACTGCATCGTGACTTCGTAAGTGACCAGGGCCGCATCCTGTCCCACTGGAATCACGCTCAGCCCCCACAATGTATAGTTGGCCACGTTGCCTTCGGGCAGTTCGTTCAAAGTCTGAATCTTTGTGCGTTCGCCCTTGCCATCCACTTCCACTCCCTGGTAGTCATCGGCCAGCAATTCGCCGTACGCTTTCTTGTCCTTGTTCTTCAGCGCCTCCCATTCCACTTGGATCTTCGATTCGAACATGTCCTTCAGCTTGGCGTCGGCGGAACTGGCAGAGGGCTGCCTTTCGCCGAACTTGGTGGGCATGGTGGGCTGCTGCGCCAGAGCCATGGACGCCAGCAACGCAAGGATAGCGAATACGATGCGATCTCTCATGATTCCTCCACAGCAAGCAACAGCAACCTTGTCCCAGTTCGCTGCCGAGTTCCGCGCGACGGAACCGTTATTGCAACTGGTTGACTTTCTTTTTCACGGCCGCGAGCAGCGGCGGGGGCAGTGCGGAGTAGCCTTCCTGAACCGCGTATTGCTGGCCATCCGTGTAGATCCAATTTAAGAAATCCTGTAATGCGGCTGCACGAGCGGAATCAGTGGATTTTGTCCGCAGGTAAATCCAGGTGAAACTGGTAATGGGAAAAGAATCAGCTCCAGGTGCTCCGGAGAGGGAGGCGGAAAAGTTATTCCACAGCGGCGCTTCTGCCGCGTTGCACGCCGCGGCAATACTCTCGCTGGAGGCTTTAACAAACTTACCGGCGGAATTCAGGACCGCAGCTTGCGCGATACCGCCCTTCACCGCATATTGATACTCAACGTAGCCAATGGAGCCGGAGGTGTTTTTTACCTTGTCTGCCATATCAGAACTGCGTTCCGCCGACTCGCCAATGGGCCAATTGGGTGAAGGAGTAACGCCAACCTGAGCGCGAAATTTGGAATTCACCTTGGAGAGAAAGTCGGTGAAGACGTAGTTGGAGCCTTTCCCGCCTGGGCGGTTGATTACCCGGATGGGAAGACTTGGCAGAGTGATCTCCGGATTGAGCTTTGTGATTTGTGGCGCATTCCACATCTTCACTTCGCCGAGGAAGATTCCAGCCAACACCTCCCCGGAAAGACGAAGCCCCTGGTTAACATCGGGGAGGTTGTAGATGGGAACGATACCGATGAGCACGACTGGAAGTTCGATTAGATTATTCTCTTTTCGTTCCTTATCCGTGAGCCGAGTTTCCCCGGCGCTAAAATCGCCCGCACCGTGAGAGATCTGTTTGATTCCTTCACTGGTGCCTACAGGGACGTAGCGCATCTGAATGTTAGGATTGCGCTTGCCGTACTCCTTTGTCCACCGGCTGTAAATCGGAGCCGGCACACTCGATCCCGACCCCACCAGGACAACCGCATCTTGGGCCACGGCAGGAGTGCCGTTCAGGCCGAGAGTAAGAAAGAACAACAGATAGACATTGATATTCGAGTACAAACAGTACCTTAAGCGTCGCAGACCAATTACCGACGAAAATCTTGCGGGTAGGTTCATTGTGTGCCTCCCAATTTGTGGCTGGGCCCTATCAAACGAACCAATCCTTACCGGCCACAGGAGTACTGAGCTAACGAGCATAGTTACCATCAAGTTACCATCATTTTGAAATGGACCCAAGTGTGGCGTATTGGAAGCTGTTATCAGACGAGGGTCAGGTATCGCGCGCGCAGGCTCCATTCTCGACGACTGGTGAGATTCTCGCACGGGAAGATGCAGAGCTGCCTAAAACCCGGCACATTCATTCCCGTCGTGCCAGCGTGGGGGGAAACCGAGAAACGGCAGTGTTAAGATGCGTAGCGTCAGTAATCCCGGTGTGGCGAAGCACGGTTTTAACGGTTGCCTTGGGCTCGCCGGATAGCGTTCTGGAAGTCAAACAAGTGTATGTCGGACAACGATAGTGAAACTCTGGCGCGCGAACTGCTGTCCGCCTATGAGACGGGCGAGATGGTTGCAATCCCTCCCTCGGCACGGGCCGGTTTCGACCTCAACACGGCTTATGCGGTCGAAGCAGCCCTCAAGAAATTCCGCGAAGGTGAGGGACGCAGAGCCGTCGGCCGCAAGGTTGGTTATGCCAATAAGGCTATGTGGCGCGTGCTCAAACTGGAAACCTTAGTCTGGGCTCACATGTATGAGGACACGGTGCATTTCAGCGACAGCAACTCCGCCACCTTGTCCCTAAGACATCCCCGTTCGCTCAAGATCGAACCCGAGATTATTTTCGGTTTGAAACAGCCGCTCACCGGGCAAGGTCTTGATGCCACCGCTGCGCTCGCGTCCACGGATTGGCTGGCGGTGGGATTCGAAATCATTGATTGTCCCTTTCCGGAATGGAAGTTTCAGCCCAGCGATTTCGTGGCATCGTTTGGACTTCATGCGGCACTCGTGGTCGGCGAGAAGATTCCAGTTCGCCCAGACCTCATCCCGAAGCTTATCGAAGATCTACCGCGATTCAAGGTGCGAATGTCGAAGGATCGACAGTTTGTGGAAGAAGGTTCCGGCAAGAACTCTTTGAGGAGTCCGGCTTTGTGCCTGGCAGAACTTGGAGCGGCTATCGAACGCCGGTTCCCATCCGAGCCATTGAGCGCTGGGGAAATCGTCAGCTCCGGAACGCTTACGGCCGGACATCTGACCGATCGAGGAGATGTATGGACAGTCGAGATCGAGGGACTGTCGCTGCCGTCGCTGACACTGCGCTTAACTTGAAGGCCTCTCTATTAGTACGGTGCCGGAACCACTGCGTCTTCCGGATAACCTCCCATCCCAAACTCAGGATAGTCGAGACCTTCTTCTTCCACCTGCGGCGCTACTCTCATGCTTTTCACTTTGTTGACGCTCCAGAAGACGGCGTAGGTTGCACCGAACGCCCAGGCGGCATACAAAGTTGCTCCCATGAGCTGGCACAAGAACTGCCGCGTATCGCCGTGGAGCAAGCCCGTTACCCCTTGGCCGGCTCGTCCCAGATACGACGCCGCTCCCACGCCATTCCATCCAGCGCCGTAGGCGCCGTCGGCAAAAATGCCAACGCTGACAGCCCCGAGCCACCCACAGTAGCCGTGTACCGAAATCGCGCCACAGGGATCGTCGATCTTGAGAACCCGGTCATTGAAAAGAACGCCGCCGCAAACCAGGCAGCCCGCCAGTGTACCGATGACTGTCGCCGAAGTCGGAGACACAAATGCACACGGAGCAGTGATCGCAACCAACCCAGCCAACATTCCGTTACAGGCCATGGTGATATCGGGTTTTCCGAACACCAAATACCACAGCAGCATGGCAGCGGCAGAGCCTGCCACGGCAGCCAGATTCGTGTTGACAGCGACTACGGAGATGCGAAGGTCTGTTGCGCCGAGCGTGGAACCTGGGTTGAATCCCATCCATCCAAAAAGCAGAATGAAAGTGCCGGTCACGACATACACGATGTTATGCGCGGGAAAGACACGGATCTTCCCGCCTGGACCGTACTTACCCAGGCGCGGACCCAAAATAATGGCGAGGGCCATGGCGCAGAAACCGCCGACCGCATGGACGACAGTCGATCCCGCAAAGTCGACATAGCCGTGACCAAGATTCAACGTGGAACCGACTTGCGACAGCCATCCTCCACCCCACGTCCAGCAACCGGAAATCGGATAGAGAATCGCTCCGATGAAGAGTTCACAAAGCAAGAATGCCCAGAACGTGATTCGCTCGCAGACCGCGCCGACAATGATGTAGCCGGCAGTCTCCATGAACACGACTTCGAACAGGGTTAGACAGTTGCTGGCACTGTCATAAGCCGGACCGGTGAGGAAGAATCCCTTGCCACCGACAAAGCCCCATTGGCCGCTACCGACCAAAAAGTGATTAAGCGTAGGGATACCACCCAGATTAGTGGGCGCGGCATTGATAGCTACGGCTCCAAACTGGAATGCGTATCCGACCGCGTAGTACGCGAGGAAGGCGAACACGTAAGCCGCGAAATTGAGCATCATCAGGTGAGCGGCATTCTTTTTCCGCACCAGTCCGCACGTGAGCAGGGCGAAACCCGCCTGCATGAACAGGACCAGGTAGCCGGTATTCAGGGTCCAGGCGAAATTAGTCGCGACGCGAACGTGCCCAACCGAGTCGGCTAGCTTCACTGCGAGCGGCTCCTTCACGGCCTGAGCTTGATAGTCGTCGAATGCCTTCTTATTTGCCGCGTAGTCCGGAGCCGACTTGTCGGTGGGCTCTGAGACTACGAAAGAATTGCCCGCGCCATCCACGGCAGTAGTTTTATCGCCGGTGGCAATACCAGATGGATCTGGTTTAGGCGCGTCGTCGGCAAAACAGGGCACGGATAGCCCGGCGAACAATCCGGCGGCTAGAAAGACTGTGGCAACGGCCCACACTAACGACAGGCGCAGAGAGTGCCTGTCGACTCGCTTTGTCATGTTTGCTTGCTCCTGTTTTGAAGGCGTGGATAATTCTTTGGTGGTCGCACACTCCGCTGGAAAAGTGCCAGCAATGCCGATGCGACCGCACTCATAAATCTTGGAGGGAAGGGCTGACCGGAAAGTGAGCCGACCCCGACGAGCGCCATTGCGTTCAATCGCAGTCCTCTCCCTAATCCGCAGACGATAAAGGGAGGAATCAGCTGAGTCCAATTCAAATTTCTTATAGCGCCGATCAGACTCTCCAATAGCGCTTGCGAGAATTAGCGATCCAACGCCCGCCTACAGAATTCTTTCGTGGGTGTAGCCGGCGGCGAGCAACGCCGTTAGCAACTCGGCAATATGAGCTGGTCCCCTGGTTTCCATGGTGATGTCAATCGCCGTATCGCCCAGGTTCACCCCGTGATAGGCGCGGTCATAAGCGGTTTCAACGATGTTGGCGCGAAGATCTGCAAGAATTCCCGTAAGCCGGTGCAGCGCTCCAGGATAATCCGGCAAATGGACGCGCAAACGCACCAGCCTGCCATCTTTCACTAAGCCGCGCTCAATGATCCGCGAAAGCAGCGTGACGTCGATATTGCCCCCGCACACCAGGACCGCAACCTTTTTACCCTCCAGAGGCAGCTTATGATTGAGCACCGCCGCAATCGAGGCTGCCCCTGCTCCTTCCGCCAGAGTCTTCTCCCGCTCCAAAAGTAGCAGTATGGCATTGGCGATTTCTTCCTCTTCGACCGTAACAATGTCGTCCACATATTTCTGAACCAGCGGGAACGTCCGTTCGCCGGCTCGCCGCACCGCAATTCCGTCCGCAATCGTCGCGGCAGCCTTAAGAGTTACAGGGCTGCCCTGCGCTAACGCTGCCTTCATGGACGGCAGCTTGGCCGGCTGCACTCCAAAGACTCGGACAGCCGGATTCATCTCTTTCACCGCACAGGCGATACCGCCGATCAGCCCGCCTCCTCCGATGGGCGCGACGATGGCCTCAATATCAGGTTGTTGCTCCAAGATTTCCAAACCCAACGTTCCCTGCCCGGCAATCACGGCGTCGTCGTCAAAAGCGTGGATCAACGTGAGATGGCGTTGCTGGCTTTGCTCCACCGCCTTCTCATACGCCTCGTCGTAGTTCGTACCATGCAGCACGACTTCCGCTCCGTAAGCGCGCGTGGCTGAGACTTTTGTGAGCGGCGTGGGCAAGGGCATGTAGATCAGTGCCCGAATGCCATGCCGGCCCGCATGATACGCAACCCCCTGCGCATGATTACCAGCGGACGCGGCGATCACGCCCTGGGCGCGTTCTTCGGCGGTGAGCGTCAGCAACTTGTTCAGCGCGCCCCGCTCTTTGAAAGCTCCGGTTCGCTGCTGATTGTCGAGTTTGAGGAAGATCTCGTTCCGAGTCAGGATCGAAAAAGATTCTGAGCGTATGCAGGGAGAAACGCGAATGGCTTCGCGTATCCGGCCCATTGCAATCTGGATATCTTGGATCCCGATCATTGCGCTCGCGCTGTCATCTTAATCCTTGGGCCGCACCCGACTTCACGATCACGAGGCGATTTGTTGAACAGCAGAAGTCAGGGAAGCGGAACGTACGACCGCGGTTCTGAGGTAGGTGTCGACAGAAGCCGCCGCCTTGCGGCCCTCGGCAATGGCCCACACTACGAGCGATTGGCCTCGCCGCATATCTCCAGCCGCAAAAACTCCCGGCACAGAGGACATGTAGTTGTGATCCGTCGCCACATTGCCACGCGGATCGAGCGCCACGCCCAGTTGTTCAATCATTCCATTCCGCACGGGGCCCAGAAAGCCCATCGCGATGAGCACCAAGTCTGCTTCCATGGTGAAATCGCTACCCGGAATCGGCTCGAATCTTGGCGGCGGGCCCACGCGCACGGCATGCAGTTGCTTGACCCCTCCTGCCTCGCCGCTGAACTTAGTAGTGGCGATGCTCCAGTCGCGAATGCCACCTTCTTCATGCGCCCCTTCGGTGCGCAGTTGCATTGGCCACAAGGGCCAAGGCGTGAGCGGCGACCGTTCGTCTGGCGGCTTGGGCATGATCTCGAACTGATGCACGGAAAGCGGCTTTTGCCGATGACAGGTTCCGAGGCAGTCGGCTCCGGTGTCGCCGCCTCCTATGATGACCACTCGCTTGCCGGTGGCCAGTATCTCGATTTCGGGCTCGACAGTGTCGCCAAGGCACCGCCTGTTCTGCTGCGGCAGGTACTCCATGGCAAAATGGATTCCCTTCAGCTCGCGCCCTGGAACCTTGAGATCGCGCGATTGTTCAGCGCCGCCTGCAAGCACAATAGCATCGAAGTCGTGCCGTATATCCTCCACCGAAACATTCTTTCCAACTTCAGCGCCGGTAACGAACTTCACGCCTTCTGCAGACATCTGTTCCAACCGGCGATCGACGATGTGTTTCTCCAGCTTGAACTGCGGAATGCCATAGCGCAGCAAACCGCCGATGCGATCCGCTTTCTCGTACACGACCGCGGCGTGACCGGCGCGGCATAGCTGTTGCGCGGCCGCTAGACCAGCGGGGCCGGAGCCCACTATCGCGACCTTTTTCCCAGTGCGATGCTTTGGTGGCTCCGGCCGGATCCAGCCTTCCAGAAATCCGCGCTCAACAATGTTCTTTTCGTTTTGCTTGATTGTCACGGCAGGCTGATTGATGCCCAGCACGCACGCCGCCTCACAAGGCGCAGGACAAATGCGGCCGGTGAACTCCGGAAAGTTGTTAGTCGCGTGCAACTGCCGCACGGCCTCTTTCCAGCGCCCGCGATACACCAAATCGTTCCAGTCGGGAATCAAATTGTTGACGGGGCATCCGGTCTGACAGAAGGGCACGCCGCAATCCATGCAGCGTGCGCCTTGTTTCCTGAGAGTTTCTTCCGGCAGATCGAGATAAATTTCGAACCAGTCGTTCACGCGCTGAGTGACCGGACGGCGCGGAGCAAGCTCGCGAGAATACTCCAGGAAGCCCGTGGTCTTACCCATGTTGAACCTGCCCATGTTGAACCTGCCCATTCTGCACGTGCGCATGCCGCGCATGCTCAACATGTGCAATGGGAGCCAACGGCTGGCTCGGAATACGAGACGGGCGGGTACGGCTCACTCCCAGCACTCGCTTGAATTCGTGGGGAAAGACCTTGATGAAGCGCGGCAGAATCTCAGGCCAGTTTTCGAGAATCCACTTCGCGCGGCGGCTCCCGGTCAGTTCCAAGTGTCGTGTGACTAGACTCCTTAGAACCTCTCCATCCTGCGCTTCGGTCACCGATTCAAGATCGACAGAACCGAGATTGCATCGCTCTTGCGCGAAATTGCCGCGCTCATCAAAGACGTAAGCGACACCGCCGCTCATGCCTGCCGCGAAATTCCTCCCGCACGATCCCAGCACAACCACGAGCCCGTTCGTCATGTACTCGCAGCCGTGATCGCCGACTCCTTCGACCACTGCGGTGGCTCCGGAGTTGCGGACGGCAAATCGTTCTCCGGCAACTCCGTTGAAAAAAGCTTCCCCACTTGTGGCGCCGTAGAGCACTACGTTTCCGATCAGGATGTTCTCTTCGGCAGCGAACCTGGAAGCGCGCGGTGGGTAAACGACCAATCGTCCGCCGGACAAACCCTTGCCGACGTAGTCATTCGCTTCACCCTCAAGCGTGAGAGTGACGCCATTCGCCAGGAATGCACCTAGGCTTTGCCCAGCCGATCCCGTCAAGCGAATCCGAATCGTATCGTCGGGTAACCCTTCAGATCCATAGGTGCGTGCAATTTCTCCGCTCAGCATGGTGCCCACAGTGCGATGGACATTGCGCACAGGCAAGCTGATCTCGACCGGAGTAAGAGTATCGATAGCGACGCGCGCGGCTTTGAGGATTTTGTGATCGAGCGCGTCTTCGAGACCGTGGTCCTGCGCCTGCACGCATCGCCGGGCCACGCGCGAGGGCACCGGAGGGCTATAGAGAATTGCCGAAAGATCGAGGCCTCGCGCCTTCCAGTGATCGACTGCGGGCTCAACGTCCAGCATGTCAACCCGCCCCACCATCTCGTCGAAACTGCGGAATCCCAGCTCCGCCATGTACTGACGCACTTGCTCGGCAAGAAAGAAAAAGAAATTGATCACGTGCTCGGGCTGCCCCTGGAACTGCTTGCGCAGCACGGGATCCTGCGTAGCAATGCCTACGGAGCAGGTATTGAGATGACACTTGCGCATCATCACGCACCCCATCGCGATTAGCGGAGTTGTGGCAAAACCGAACTCTTCCGCCCCGAGTAAAGCTGCGACCACTACATCCCGGCCGGTTTGCAATTTGCCGTCAGTTTGCACGCGAATGCGGCTGCGCAGGTCGTTCAACAGCAACACCTGCTGCGTCTCCGCCAAACCCAACTCCCACGGAATGCCCGCGTGCTTAATGGAACTCAGCGGCGAAGCCCCAGTCCCACCACTGTCTCCGCTGATCAGAACCACATCGGCATGCGCCTTCGCCACACCCGCGGCTACCGTGCCCACGCCCGCCTCGGCCACGAGCTTCACCGCGATGCGGGCTTGCGGGTTGACATTTTTCAGGTCGTAGATCAGTTGCGCGAGATCTTCGATGGAGTAAATGTCATGATGCGGCGGTGGCGAAATCAATCCAACCCCTGGGATTGAATGCCGCAAGCGCGCGATCACTTCGTCGACCTTGTAGCCTGGAAGCTGCCCGCCCTCGCCAGGCTTCGCGCCTTGCGCCATCTTGATCTGCAATTCGTCCGCATTGACCAGATAGTTCGCCGTTACTCCGAAACGCGCCGAAGCCACCTGCTTTACCGCGCTGCGCCGCAGGTCGCCGTTCGCATCCGGATTGAAGCGCTCTTCATCTTCTCCGCCCTCGCCCGTGTTCGACTTGCCGCCAATCCGGTTCATGGCGACCGCGAGCGTTTCATGCGCTTCTTTACTGATGGAGCCGAATGACATCGCGCCGGTGTTAAAGCGCTTCACAATTTCTTTCACCGGCTCGACTTCTTCAATGGGAACGGCTTTGTCGCTTTTCTTCAGCTTCATCAGGCCGCGCAACGTACACAAGTTGCCGCTCTGCTTGTCGATCAGTTCGGTATATTCCTGGAAGGTCTTAAAACTTTCCTGCCGTACGGCCTGCTGCAGTTTGCTGATGGTAAGCGGATTCAACAAGTGATACTCGCCATCCACCCGCTGGTGGTACGCGCCTCCGACCGCGAGTTCGGTCTCGAATTCCGTCACGGGACGCAGCGAATGTTCGTGGTTGAGTTGCGATTCGCGAGCAAGAACGTCAAGGCCTAGTCCTTCCAGGCGCGACGTGGTCCCCGCGAAATAAGATTCGATCAACTCTTTGTTAAGTCCAATTGCCTCGAAAACCTGGGCGCCCTGGTAGCTTTGCAATGTCGAAATGCCCATCTTAGCAAAGGTCTTCAAAAGACCCTTCTTTACCGACTTCATGAAATTCCTGACGGCAAGCTCAGGTGTGATTCCACCGGCCAGATCGCCGCGCCAGGCAAGATTTTCCACCGTCTCGAGCGCCAGATAAGGATTGATGGCGCTCGCTCCGTATCCGCTAAGCAAAGCGAAATGCATCACTTCGCGCGGTTCACCGGATTCAGTAATAAGAGCCACCTGAGTTCGCGTCTCTTCCCTTACGAGCAGGTTGTGCACCGCCGCCAGAGCCAGCAAGCAAGGGATGGGCGCGTAGTCCTTATCGACGCCGCGATCGGAAAGAATCAGCAGACTGTATCCCGCCTTCACCGACAACGACGCTCTTCGGCACAGTTCATCGAGTGCCCGTTTCAGCCCCACCTCTCCTTCGCTTGCCCGGAACAAGGCAGGTAGTGTGGTAGCGAGCAGATCACGGGTCGACACGCGCCGCAGCTTCTCCAACTCGCGGTTGGTCAGCAGGGGATGCTCCAGCTTCAGCATGTGGCAGTTTTCCGGCGCTTCTTCGAGAATGTTGCGCTCGCTGCCGATGTAGCTGATCAGGGACATCACCATTTCTTCGCGAATGGGATCGATCGGAGGATTCGTTACCTGCGCGAACAGTTGTTTGAAGTAATTGAACAACGGCTGCGGCCGATCCGAGAGACAAGCGAGCGGCGTGTCCGTGCCCATCGAGCCAATTGGTTCCTCTCCGGCCGAAGCCATGGGCACGAGAATCATCTTTAGATCTTCGTCCGTATATCCGAAGGCGCGCTGCCGGCGAAGTAGAGTCTCGGGATCGGGAGGGTGAGTCCGTGAAGGCTCGGGTAACTGGCTCATTGTGATCTGGTTGTCCGTGAGCCATTGGGCATACGGCCGCTGTGAGGCCAGGCGGTGCTTGATCTCCTTATCCGAAACGATGCGGCCTTCGACCGTGTCCACCAGAAACATTTTTCCCGGTTGCAAACGGCCTTTCATCTTCACTTGCTCGGGCGCCATTTCGAGCACTCCGGCCTCCGACGCCATGATCACGACATCGTCATGAGTAACCACGTACCTTCCGGGACGCAGACCATTGCGATCGAGTGTGGCCCCGATGACGCGACCGTCGGTGAACGCAACCGCCGCTGGGCCATCCCACGGTTCCATCAGACACGCGTGATACTCATAAAACGCCCGCTTCTCCGGGTTCATGTGCGGATTTCCGGCCCAAGCTTCCGGAATCAGCATGGCCATCGCGTGCGGAAGGCTGCGCCCAGCCTGGAGTAAAAGCTCCAGTGCGTTGTCGAAGTTGGCGGAGTCGCTGCCTTCCGGCTCTATGACAGGAAAAAGTTTCTTCAGATCGTCGCCAAAGAGTGGCGAGGCCAGCAGCGACTGCCGGGCGTACATCCAGTTCACGTTGCCCCGGAGTGTATTGATCTCGCCGTTATGAGCGATGTAACGATACGGATGCGCGCGCTGCCAACTGGGAAATGTGTTCGTCGAAAAACGCTGATGCACCAGGCAGAGAGCGCTGATTACATCCGGATCGGAAAGCTCGCGGTAGAAGTTTGTGAGCTGGGAAGCCAGCACCAATCCTTTATAGACGACGGTTCGACAAGAAAGCGAGGGGATGTAAAACGTTCCCGCATCCTCATCGCCGGATTCCCGGATTTCATTCTCGGCGCGTTTGCGCACGATGTATAACTTGCGCTCGAAAGCGTCTTCGTCAAGACCCGGCGGCCGTCCGACAAAAATCTGCTGAATGTAAGGTTGCGAGGCTCGCGCCACCCGGCCAATCGCCGAAGCGAAAACCGGCATGTCTCTCCAGCCTAATACCGACAAACCCTCCTCTCGCGCAATTCGCTCAAGAATTCCTTCGCACCGCAGGCGGGCGTGTTTTTCCACCGGAAGGAACGTCATTCCGACGCCGTACGAACCGGGCAGCGGTAACTCGAATCCCAATTTCGCGCATTCGCGTGCGTAGAACTTGTGCGGAATCTGGATCAGGACACCAGCGCCGTCGCCGGTCTCCGCATCGCAACCACAGGCGCCACGGTGCGCCAGATTCAGGAGCACCTGTATCCCATCGCGAATGATGTCGTGGCTCTTTTCGCCGCGGATACTGGCCACGAACCCGATTCCGCAGGCATCATGCTCATGCGCAGGATCGTACAGACCCTGCGCGGGCGGGACGCCATTCATATGCCTTACGCGGGACATCGCGGCTTCTCCTAAGGATGAACTTGCAATCACGAATCGGTTTGCTCCTGGACTTGAGACAAAGGCTGCGGGCGCAGCCCACACTCCACTCCAAGCCTATTCCTTCAATTCTGTGATAAGCCCTCGCCGTAGCCAAGTACAACTCAGAATTTCGATGCGGAGTATGCGAATTTCAGAACACATCCCGGGAGTGAAAGTCGATGGGCACAAATTGATAGCTTCACGCCGAAATGCCGCCCGAATACAGGGCCATTCCGACAACGGCGTCCATCCCCAGCGCGTCGAGCCTGTCGATTTCCTGCATTGTCGTGATGCCACCGGCGACCACCAGCCGGCGCGAGGTGGCTTGCCGGATTGCACTCACGGTCTCCATCGGGATTCCGCCCATCAACCCTTCTGTATCGATGTGGGTATAGAGAAAAGTTTCGCAAAACGGTTCGAGCGCTTGAATCATATCGAACGCGGTGACCACCGTCTGTTTGCGCCAGCCGTCGATTGCAACCCGGCCGCCTCGGGAATCGAGGGCAAAGACAAGCGCTGCGGTGCCCAGTGCGCTAGCCAGCGTCGCCGCGTACTGAGAGTTGATCTTGCCGTCTTCCAATAGCGCGGAACCAAGGATGACCCTGTGCGCACCTGCATTTAGGAGCGCACGCGCCATTTCGAGGCTGCGAATCCCGCCGCCAACCTGGCAATTAAGCCGTTGCAATATCTGATTCACGATGGGGAGGTTATTGCCTGCTCCCCGGGCTGCGTCCAGGTCGATCACCTGCACCAGTGGATACTTGGAGAAGCGCTCAATCCAATAGTCAAAGTTGTCGAACTCCAGCGTTTTCTTCTCACCTTGCACCAACTGCACAATCTTACCGCCCATCAGGTCGATCGACGGAATCAGCATGGCCACCTCACCGGTATGCTGGCATCGTGCAGTTCGCGTTTCAGTTGTGCGATATTCTCGATGCCGAAATGAAAGATGGATGCAGCCAGAGCAGCGTCAGCCCGGCCGTCGCGAAACACCTCGATGAAATCGAGGGCCGATCCTGCGCCGCCTGAGGCGATCACAGGGATCGAAACCGCCTCCGCCACGGCGCGCACCAGGCGGCAGTCAAATCCAGATTGAGTTCCGTCCCGGTCCATCGAAGTAAGCAATATCTCCCCCGCCCCGCAAGCGGCCGCTTCCTTCGCCCATAGAACTGCGTCCCGGCCCGTGGGCACACGTCCTCCGGAAACGAACACTTCAAAGCTTCCGCTACCCTTTCTTGCGTCGATGGCCACTACCACTGCCTGCGAACCAAAGCGCCCTGCAATCTTGCCGATCAGTGCTGGTTCGCGCACCGCAGCCGAGTTGATCGCGATCTTGTCCGCGCCCGCATCGAAGACCGCCGCTGCGTCGTCGAGCTGGCGAATCCCTCCGCCTACAGTAAACGGGACAAATAGCGAGCGCGCCGTACCGCGGACCGCGTCCAGCATAGTGCGCCGGTTCCCGCTCGTGGCCGTAATGTCCAGCAGGACGATTTCGTCCGCACCGTTGCAAGCGTGAGCCGTGGCACACTCTGCGGGATCGCCGGCGTCGCGTAAATTCTTGAAGCGCACGCCCTTCACGACGCGGCCGCCGTCCATATCCAGGCAGGCGATAATGCGCTTGGTCAACACATCAAACCTCACAGAAGTTCTTCAGGATCGAGAGCCCCACCTCTCCTGATTTTTCTGGATGAAACTGGACTCCGAAAATGTTGCCTTGTTCGACTGCGCCTGCAAACCGGACTCCGTACTCGGTAGCTGCCACCATTGTGGCCACTACAGGTGCATGGAAAGAATGGGTGTAGTACACAAACGAATCTTGTGCGATGCCTCGCAGCAAGATTGAGCCTTCCTGAATTTCCAAAGAATTCCAGCCAACATGCGGCGATTTCACGGAAGAGGGAAACTGCCGGCATTTGCCGGGAAAGATCCCCGCTCCTGCAATCTCACTACATTCTTCGCTCCCCTCGAAAAGCCACTGCATGCCCAGGCATATCCCGAGAAACGGCTTGCCGGCAGAAGCGCCTTGCAACACGGCCACGCTCAACCCCGCTCGGTCCAGAGCCTGTAAAGAGGAAAAATGTCCCACTCCTGGTAATACGATCTTGTCCGCCGCTACCACGGGTTCAGGCTGGTCCGTAACCACAACTTCAGCACCGAGGTAGTCGAACGCCTTCTTCACCGAATTGAGGTTGCCCGCGCCGTAATCCACGATGGCGATCACAGAAGTCCCTTGGTGCTCGGCAGCATGCGCCCCAGGCGACGCTCACGGGAGCACGCCACGCGCAGGGCCCGTGCGAAAGCTTTGAAGAGCACTTCGATCTTGTGGTGGCTAGATCGTCCGTACAACACACGCGCATGGATGTTGGCGCGCGCGCCGCGCGCAAAACCCTCAAAGAAGTCGTACACCAGTTCGGCCTGTAGATCTCCCACCCGCGCCGCGCGGACTTTGGTGTCAACCACCGCAGT
>CZKJ01000033.1_pt1 | contig 82826 bp, 76 predicted proteins | sample 1122331 | NCBI WGS metagenome assembly CZKJ01 (sample SAMEA3539301, study PRJEB10725) | soil metagenome | biome: tundra; feature: field; material: soil | place: USA | collected 2010-05 | depth 0.15 m
AAAGTAGAGAGTGGACTTCGTCCATGCGCCACCCGCTTGGGCGGGAGGAACAAGCTCAAAAATGGTGCCGCATCCGTAGGTACAGGTGCCGCCGCCGCCCAGTGCGCTGGTTCCGTAGAGGTTGCCCTTGGCGTCGAAGATCAGGCTGCCGATGACTTCGTCGCCGTCGGCTCCGCCCTGGAAGTTATAGAGGACGGTTTCGGTCCAGGCGCCGCCCAGCTTGGCGGGCGGAGAAAGCTCGTACACCGCGCCACATCCCCCGCCTCCGCCGAAGTCGGAGCAGTTTCCGTTGCCGCCGATGGAAGTGACCCCGTAAAGATTGCCGGCTTTGTCGGCAACGAAGCCGGAGAGGGGAGTCATGCCGTCGGTGATGTCGAAGGGCAGGATGACGGTTTCTGCGGCTGCAAAGGCGGAGCCGGCAAGGATCAGCAAGGCCGCGAGGAGCAGAGCCGGAGTGCGAAGGCGGAGGCCGGGCTGTAAGGACAATGATCTAAGCATGATTTAAGAGCTCCTTGGCAGAAAGGCGCGAAAGAATTTTCCTTTTGACCGTAAGAACGGCTGCCATTGTCCCTCGCTATCGCGATTCTCGTCAACGTGAAAAAATTTGCGGTGACGGCCTAGTTTGCCGATGGGGAGTGTTTTCTTACCTACGACCCGATGCAGCATCATTGGGTCTTCTTGCGGTTGATAAACAGTTGAACGAAGACTCCGGAAACCAGAACACAGACAAATCCCAAGAACGACCAGAGCACATTTTGCTGGATAAATCCAAGCCCGAATACAAGGATGCTCAGAAGACTCATCACCGTAGTGAGAAAGGCTCTCAGTTTCATTCCGAGATCTCGGGTGGACGCGCGACCTTGGACGATGGCCGGCTAGCCACTCGCTCCGCTTTGCGAAAATTGTAAGCCTCCAGTCAACTTCGATCAAACGCATCAATTACCGGGGTAACCGGGTGCGGGGGATTACCGTTGACGGTGGAGGGGGAGCGTCCTTACATTCGCCACAGGGGGTCGTATGAAAGATATTCATGAGGTGTTGCGGCAGAAGCAGACCAGGTACGCGCAACTGGGCAAGCAGATCGAGATGCTCCAGCAGGCGGCGGAGAAGCTGCGTGAGGTGGCTCCCTTGCTGGCAGAGAATGACGATGAAGATAACGCTGTATTGATGGAAGTGGACGAAGCTGTGCCCGGGGCCGACGCGATGGCGGCAAAAGCGGGTGCGGGCGGTTCGGCAGGGGCAGCGCCTAAGGCGGCTCGTCCGACGGCGCCTCGTTGGCCATAAATCTCGCCGGGGTTCGGCGGGGATTCCAGTTATGACCCTTCTTGCATTGTTGATTTCGAGTGACGATTCCGCTTGCGAGATTCTGGGCCGGGTGCTTCCGGCGTCCGGGATCGCGATGGAGCGTTTCAGCGATCTGGCGACGGCCCTCGATCGTCTTCGGCAGCAGAGATTCGACGCGCTCATTATCGATTTCGAAAATGCGAAGGCGGCCGCGGAAGTGTTTGAAGAAGGGCGCAGGCTGAATTCGGGGAATCCTCCGGTTACGGTAGCGTTGGTTGCCGAGCGTGGGAAAGTGCGCGAGATTCTGAGCGGCGGCGCGCACTTCGTCCTGTATAAACCGCTCTCTGAAGAGAAGGCTAAAGCCGGGTTGCGGGCGGTAACTGCCCTGCTGAATCGCGAACGGCGGCGAGCCTACCGCGTGCCGGTGCAGGCTCCGGTGGAACTTACACTTCCCGATACTCGGAAGGTGGAAGGAATTCTTCTGGATCTCAGCGAGACCGGGATGGATGTTTTGACGGCGGAACCGCAGGTTCCGGCGACCCTGCTGAAATTTTGCTTCCAATTGCCGGACGGGTCGCTTGAAATCCAGACTCAGGGGCAAGTGGCATGGGCAAAGCCTAACGGGCAAACCGGCGTGCATTTCATGGACTTGGATGAAGCCGTTAAAGCTCAGCTTCAAGTCTGGTTGCAGGCGGCTATGGCGGCCCATCGGGCTGGGGCGGACGAAACCGTTCCGCACTGCAAGCTCACCGATTTGAGTTTGGGCGGGTGCTACGTGGAGACCGATTCTCCGTTCCCCGAACACTCGCTGATTGACCTGTGCTTGAAAACCGATGAGCTGGCGGTACACACGGAAGGAATGGTGCGAGTGGCGCATCCGGGTCACGGTATGGGAGTGGAATTTCCTTCGCGCACGCCGGAGCAGCGGGCGCAGGTGGGAAATCTGATCAGCTTTCTGCGCGGGTGTCCGGAGTCGATGCTGGAGATGAGCGTTTCGCCGCGGGCTTTGACGGCGGACTTGAGCCAGTTTGAATCCGCTCCAGAGGCCGGTAACGAAACTGCGGAAGAGGAAGAGCTGCAAGATCCCTTGCTGGAATTGCTGCGGCAGGCTTCCGCGATGCAAGAGGATGATTTTCTCGACGAGCTGCGGCGGCAGCGAAGCGGCGAGGCGGTCGCAACGTAGTATTCGGTTCGACACTTCCCTTCCAATTGAATTGTGGTTCATGCTCGGCACATAGATTCTCATGCCCATTGTCGAGTACACGCCGAAACTATTTGCGGACGTTAGTGAAATGGTTTCGCAGGTGCCGGGGCCGATGAATCTAGCTCACCGTGGTTTTGTGGACTACTACTACGCCACGCGCGACGCGTGCAAGCTTTACCTTTATTATTCGGACTCCGGGAAAGTGATCGGTACGCTGGGGCGGGAACTGGCCCGGTTCGAATATGACTCGCGCTCGCTCACGCTTCGAATCGGTTCCAACTGGTACTCGCTGCAGCGCGGGGTGGGAGGGGAACTATCGCAGCACTCCGCGCGATCAAACCCGGCCAGCACGGGGCTGATGTTCTCCGGGAGCGCGGATACGCTCGCCATCCTGCATCACCATAAGTGGATATTCATGCCGGGGATTCGAGGGTATTTTTTGAACAACCCGTGCAGCCTGTACCCCGGCGAACCCCGTTGGCGGACGACCGCCAAGGCGGTGGTGCGGCGCGTGGCAAGAAGGAGAATCTCGAGTTTCGCGGGACGCATTCCCGCGCATGTTTCCACTGAGGTCACGGTGCGCGAGGAGTTTTGCTATGCGCCGGACTTGCTGCCGGCGCGGTCTCCGTTCCGGTTCCGGCTGGCGCCGGACGCGGAATATTTGAGCTGGCGCTATCACCTTTCACTTCCCTTTATTCGCTATCGATTGTTTCGCATCCTGTGCCGGGGGGCGAAGAGCGGGTACGTCATCCTCAGTGATTCGCCGGAGAAAATAATCGTCGCGCAGTGTGATGGGGAGGACGCGACAGCTCTTGCCTACGGCATATTGCTGAGCATTCTCGAAGCGGGTGGCAAGGATGAGGAGCCACGCACAGTTTTCCTGGCTTGCAGCCATCAGAAAATGAAAACGATCTTCGAGGAGTTCGGGTTGCAGGAACAAAGGGGCGGCGATCTGCCATTCGCTTTTCGCACGCAGCCGCCGCAAATGGAGACCGGGCTGGGCACCTCTGATTGGCTGGTTAATTTTGATTGGGCCGACAACGGAGTGCGCCAGCCGTTTCGTGAGGGTTCCGCACAGCTGTGATGGCGGGATTCGGATAGATTCATTTTCCGATCGGCGCTAATTAAGATTGGCGCTAATCTCGTGTCCCTCGCGGCGCAAAAAACGCTTGCTCGGGATGACAATCAAACTGAGCCACTTCCCAACTGCGACATCCTCGTGCGCCGTGCCAGCCATTGTGCGAACATGTACAGCAACTTGAGATAGACTCTCCGCACGAACGGTGGTAAGCGAAGCTGGCGACCATTGGAAAATCCGGTCTGGCTGACAGTTCACTGCCGCCCGAAAGTAGGGTGCCTGAGCGGCGCAGCCGCCTGACTTGGGCGCCACTTCTTTCTATCGCCGCGGCGGCCTTCGCGGTCGAAATTCCCTTCTTTTTTCTCGGAACGCCTTCCGGACACGATGTGGAGTTCCATTTGTACTCGTGGCTGGAAGTTCTGGCGCAATGGAAACAGGGGATCGTTTATCCGCGGTGGGCGGCGCTGGCGCATTTCGGCTATGGCGAGCCGCGGTTTATTTTTTATCCGTTAGCGTCGTGGACTGTGGGAGCGGCGCTAAGCGCGATTTTTCCGTGGGTAGTGGTTTCCGATATCTACATTTGGTTGGTGCTGGTGGCGGCGGGCGTGTCTATGTTTCTGCTGGCGCGGCAATGGCTTGATTGTCGCGACGCGACTTTCGCGGCGGTGCTGTATGCTGTGAATCCTTATCACCTGGTAATCGTCTACTGGCGGAGTGCGTTCGCCGAACTGCTGGCCGCGGCTTTGCTGCCTTTGCTGTTGTTGCTGTTGTTGCGGAGGGACGAAAAGCGCGGAATCGTTTGGCTGGGGCTGGTTCTGGCCGCATCCTGGCTGGTCAATGCGCCGGCAGCGGTAATGATGCACTACTCGATGGCTGTGCTGATTGTGGTGACCGCGTGGCAGAGGCGCTCCGCGCGCATTCTGCTGACGGGTTCGATTGCGGTTGTTCTGGGCGCGGCGCTGGCCGCGTTTTATTTATTTCCGGCGATCTATGAACAGAGGTGGGTGAACATTGCGCAGGCGGTATCGGCGGGATCGCGTCCGCTGGATAATTTTATTTTTGTTCATACTGAGGACGCGGAGCACGATGCCTTCAACCGCGTGATTTCCTGGGTCGCCGTCGCCGAGATTGTCTTGACGATGGCGGCGGCTTGGGCGGCGCGACAGTGGCGCAGCCGCAATCGCGAGCTTTGGCATTCGCTGGTGATTTGGGCGGCGGTTTGTACGGTACTCATGCTGCCGGTCACAAATTTGCTTTGGGACTTTCTTCCCAAGATGCGCTTCATGCAGTTTCCCTGGCGGTGGAGTTTGTGCCTGGGGATTCCGTTCACCTTATTTATTGTGCTGGGTGTGCGCAGATGGCCGGTGCGGCTAGCGCTGTACCTGGCGACTCTGTGCGTCATCGCCTTTGGGTGGCATCACTTTCAAGCGCCCTGGTGGGACACTCGCGCCGATCTGCGGGAGATGCAGGACAACATGGCCACGGGCGCGGGATACGAGGGCACCGACGAATACACTCCCGCCGGAGCGGATCCCTCTGCGCTTAACAGCGCGGTCGACAAAACTACACGGCGCGTGACTGTGGACGGACCGGCTCATGCCGCGATTCGCGTCTCCGACTGGAGAGCGGAACGGAAGGAATTTACGGCGGAGGTGTCGGCGGCCGATAATCTCGCGTTGCATCTGTTTAATTATCCGGCGTGGCGTGTGGAGGTGAATGGCCGGATGGTGCAAGCGAGCGCGCGTGAAGGCACAGGAGAGATGCTGGTTCCGGTGGAGGCGGGAGCGAACCGGGTCCAGATTATTTTTGTGCGTACGTGGGATCGTACGGTGGGGGCGTGGGTTTCGATGGTGGCTGTTGTTTTTGTGTTGGTATCGCTGCGGAAAGCTGGGTGGCGTTTTTCGATTTGCTTGTAGCATCGGCATATTTCCGGCAGTGAGGGCGGGACGCCCTCACGACAGCCGCGGGACGGCGGCGCTACGACTTCGTTACGACGGCTCTTTACTAGACGAATATGCTACGGATTCTGATTGCGACTTCGAATCCCGGTAAGCTTAGGGACTTTGCTGGGGCTGCTCGGCGGCATGAAATTGAAATCGCCGGCATTCCTGACTTCGCTTCCCTGCCCGCCGTGGTCGAGGATGGGCTGACATTCGAGGCGAACGCTTGCAAGAAAGCGGAAGGTTACAGCCGATTCTTTCCCGGAGAGATGGTGGTCGCCGACGATTCTGGATTGGAGATTGATGCGTTGAATGGGGCTCCTGGCGTACACTCCGCGCGCTATGCGGCGCCTGATCTGCATGATAAGGAACCGCACGAGACGGACGCCAACACCGACGACGAGGCAAATAATGCGCGGGTTCTGCGGAAACTGAAGGGCATCCCTCGCGAGCGCCGCACGGGAAGATTTGTTTGCGTGTTGGCGGCGGCGCGGGATGGCAAGACTCTCGCGACTTTTCGCGGGACGGCTGAGGGAATCATTCTCGACTCTCCGCGCGGTTCGAATGGGTTCGGCTACGATCCGCTGTTTTATTTTCCGGCGATTGGGAAGACATTTGCGGAACTGACGGCGGAGGAGAAAGCGGAGTATAGCCATCGCGGGGCGGCGTTTCGAGAGTTGTTACGGTGGTATTCGGCGAGGTGACGATTTTCGGGCGGTGACAGACAAAAAAAGCGTCGAGCTGCGCTCGACGGACAGCCGAGGGCGGCTGTCCCCACATGAGTTTCTTGACTTCGCTTCCGCCGCCGCCGGATAATGAAAAGTTCTTTTGTCGTCATCGAACGTACAAGCAGCCAACACGTAGTCAATCAGAAGTCATAAGGAGCGATTCGTGGCGTCAGCAGCCAGTTCGACGGCTCCCGGAGTGAAGCGCGCGAGGCAGGGCGTGGCGCCCTTGCGCGCGGGAGAGGGTACGTCGTTTCTTTTGCGCCGCCTGCATTCGCTTTCGGGGATCGTTCCCGTCGGCGCTTTTCTTCTCGAACATATTCTGGTTTCGAATTCCACCGCCATCACCGGCCCTGACGCTTATGCGCGGCAGGTAAGTTTTCTCGGCAATCTCCCGCTGGTGTTTTTTCTTGAGTTGTTCGGGATCTGGCTGCCGATCGCATTCCACGCGCTCTACGGGTTTTACATTTGGTACCGGGGCGACGGGAATACGGTGGAATATCCCTGGAGCGGAAACTGGATGTACACGCTGCAGCGCTGGAGCGGGGGCATCGTATTCTTCTACATCGTTTGGCATACCTGGACGATGCGTTTTAGCGGGACTGACCTGCACGCCTTTCCCAATGCTTCGTTTGGGAAAGTGCAGGCGGAATTGATGAATCCGCTGCTGCTTGCGTTTTATGTTGTGGGATTGATCGCGGCGTGCTGGCACTTTGCCTACGGCATCTGGCTATTCGCCGCGAAATGGGGGATTACTTCTGGCGAAAAGGCGCGGCAAAGATTTCTGGCCGTGTGCCTGGGATTATTTGTCTTGATGAGCGGAGTTGGGCTGGTGAGTTTGTATACCTTCCGGGAACGCTTCCCGCAGCCGGCGGCGGAGCCGGGGACGTCCGCGATGCAAGCGAACCACGCAACTCACGACGGGACGGCAACTAACGGAAAGCCGGTGGAGTGAAGATGGCAGCTCCGAAAATTATTGTGATAGGTGGCGGGCTGGCGGGACTTTCGGCGGTCATCAAGATTGCCGAGATGGGAGCGAGCGTCGATCTCTTCTCGATTGTGCCGGTGAAGCGTTCGCATTCGGTGTGCGCGCAGGGCGGCATCAACGCGGCCAAGAACCTGAAGGGCGAAGGCGATTCCACCTGGATACACTTTGACGATACGGTTTACGGCGGCGATTTTCTGGCGAACCAACCGCCGGTGAAGGACATGTGCGAGGCCGCGCCGGGGATCATCGATCTGCTCGACCGCATGGGCGTCCCCTTCAATCGCACGCCTGAGGGACTGCTGGATTTTCGGCGCTTCGGCGGGACTTTATTTAACCGCACGGCATTTGCCGGAGCTACGACCGGGCAACAACTTCTTTATGCGCTCGACGAGCAGGTGCGGCGTTACGAAGCCGAGGGCAAGGTAAAGAAGTACGAGCATTGGGAATTTCTTTCTGCGGTGCTCGATGGAAGCCGCGTGTGCCGCGGCATCTGCGCCATGGATTTGCGCTCGATGGAAGTTCAGACGTTCCCGGCTGACGCCATTATTATTGCCACCGGGGGCAATGGGGCGATTTTTGGCAAATCGACGAATTCTGTAGTGTGCACGGGATCGGCACAGTCGGCGCTGTATCAGCAAGGCTGCTACTACGCCAACGGCGAATTTATCCAGGTGCATCCCACCTGCATTCCCGGAGAAGACAAGCTGCGGCTGATGTCGGAATCGGCGCGCGGCGAGGGCGGGCGCGTGTGGGTTCCGAAGAAGCCGGGCGACAATCGCGATCCGAAAACCATCCCGCAGAGCGAACGCTGGTATTTTCTAGAAGAGTGGTATCCAAAGTACGGCAACCTGGTTCCGCGTGACATCGCGACACGGGCGATTTTCAAGGTTGTGTACGAGCACAACCTCGGCATCGATGGGAAGCCGATGGTTTATCTCGACCTGACGCACATCGACCGCAAGATTCTCGACCGCAAGCTGGAAGGGATTCTGGAAATCTACGAGAAGTTTGTGGGCGACGATCCGCGCGACACGCCGATGAAGATTTTCCCGGGGATGCATTACACCATGGGCGGGCTGTGGGTGGACTTCAAGCAGGCTACGAATATTCCTGGCATTTTTGCCGCGGGTGAGTGTGAGTATCAATATCACGGGGCGAATCGGCTGGGCGCGAACTCGCTGGTGTCGTGCATTTACGGCGGAGGCATCGCGGGACCGAATGCGGTGAAGTATGCGCGCGGGTTGCAGGCGCTGGCTGATGGCAACGGCTGCTTTGACGCCGAAAGGAAAAAACAGGAAGAGAGCAATTCCCTGCTGATGAACAATTCGGGCACGGAGAATCCGTTCCGGCTGTGGCGCGAATTGGGCGAGTTGATGACGAAGGACTGCACGGTCATCCGCTACAACAAGAATTTGCAGCAGACGGATGCGAAGCTGGTTGAACTGCTGGAACGCTTCCGCAAGGTGAATCTGAGCGACCGGACGCAGTGGGCGAACACCAGCGTGGTGTTCACGCGGCAGCTTTACAACATGCTGCAGTTGGCGCGGGTGATTGCGCAAGGCGCGCGCATGCGCGACGAATCGCGCGGGGCGCACTACAAGCCAGACTTCCCGGAGCGCGACGATAAGAATTTCTTGAAGACGACGAAGGCTTATTTTGCGGCGGATGCGGATGAGCCGAAGTTTGAGTTTGAGGCGGTGGATGTGTCGTTGATTCCGCCAAGGGCGAGGAAGTATGACGCGGCGAAGTGATGGGCGATCTAGGAGAATCCGGAAGAGCACGAGTCTCGTGCCCTTCCCGGTGGTTTTTTAAGCGAGAGTTTTCGTTTTGGGAAAGAATTAATGGCTAATAAATCCGTCATCATCAAAATCAAACGCCAGAACACTCCGACTTCCAAGTCGTACTGGGAAGAGTTCGAACTCGCCTATCATCCGGGGATGAACGTGATCTCCTGTCTGATGGAGATCGCCGCCAACCCTGTCACTCGGGACGGCAAGGCGACTACGCCGATTACTTACGATTCGAATTGTCTGGAGGAGGTTTGCGGGTCGTGCGCCATGCTGATCAACGGGCGGGCGCGCATGGCGTGCTCTGCTTTGATTGACAACCTCGAGCAGCCGGTTAAGCTTGAACCGTTTTCCAAGTTTCCTATTGTGCGTGATCTGGCGACGGACCGCAGCGTGATCTTTGAGAATCTGAAGGCCGTCAAGGCTTGGATTCCGATTGACGGAACTTACGACCTTGGTGCTGGCCCGCGCATGACGGCCGAGGAGCAGGAGCAGGCTTATCCCCTCTCGCGGTGCATCTCGTGCACGTGCTGCATGGAGGCTTGTCCGCAGTTCAATGAAGAAACGGGGTTCGTGGGCGCGGCGACGATTGCGCAGGTGCGGTTGTTTAATACGCATCCCACGGGTCAGGCGCTCAAGCGCGAGCGGCTGGCGGCGCTGATGGGCGATGGCGGCATACAGGAATGCGGCTACGCGCAGAACTGCGTGGAGGTTTGCCCCAAGGATATTCCTCTCACGAAGGCTATTTCCGAAGTCGGCGGCGAAGTCATGAAGCAGGCCATCGGTGATCTTTTCCGGCGCTGAGAACAAATCTTAAACACAGGGGTTCACGGCGGTCTGTTCGGGAGAAAGTTATGGGGATCAACATTGACCACCTCACCGAAGGCGAACTCGTCCATCTCAACGAGAAGATTGTGCAGAGGCTGCGCATGATCCGGCAGATGCGGGCCCATGTGCGAATGCTGGACTTCAGCATTGGCGAGCGAGTTTGGTTTCAAGCGGAAGCAGAAGAAATTGTCCGCGGCGTGCTGGTGCGGTACAACAAGAAGTCGGTCACGGTTGTTACCGATGATGGGCAGCGTTGGACGGTCTCTCCGACTTTTCTACGGAAGGTTGCCTCCGCTACTACGGCTGACGGCGACCGCGGAAATGTAGTGGAGATTGAGGGCATCAAAAGGGCCTCTTCCAAATGATCGGCGCTCTCCATGACCTTTCCCGGCGCTGAAGAAAGATCTCTAACACAGGGGTTCACAGGGTGCGCCCAACCTGTGCGATTGACCTTTCCCGGCGCTGATTTTTGTCACTTCTGCCACAACAGAGTACATCCTTTCCGTATCTAATAAGCGCTAACTGGTTGCTGTGTTGGCACATGAGTTAGCCGTAATCCCGCGGCCGCGGATGGCGTTTGGCGTGCTCCATTTCCAGTGCATGGGTTGCCGAGGCTACGACAGTAACCAGGGGTAACCAGCCCTTAGAAATGGCTCGAGATAACGCTGGTAACGACTACTTTTCAAGGAACGGTTGGAGCACTTGACAGCATGGCTTAGAATGTCGGGACAGTTGCAAGCCAAGCCGTGCGGAAGGCTACGAGACTAAACTCTTGCGATTAAATTTAGAGCGCCACCTCATTCGTCTTTCGTTGCTGGCCTGCTTGTGCGGCCCGTTGTTTGGGGCGACCACTACCGCGACTTTGCACAAGCCGGTTCACCACCGCCGGTTGCACCGGCTGCACTGGACGCTGTGGAATCCGATGTTCCGCCCGTCGCACGAATCTCTTTTGCTGCAAAATGCGGAAGTGGACCGGCTGGAATTGCCGCGCATTCAGGATGACGACGAGCTGGAAGCGCTGAAGGCCAGCGGTGCGCTGCAGCCTATTATTGCGGGTGAGTCACTGCGGTTCGATCCGCGGCTCGATCCATCGCGCCGGTATTGCCGTCCCTGGACGCGCGATTTTGTCCAGGATGTGGCCCAAGCTTACTACAACCGATTCCACCAACAGATTCAAGTGAACTCCGCGGTGCGCACGGTAAAGGTCCAGAAAAAATTGCGGCGGCACAATCGCAACGCCGCGCCGGCGGACGGCGATACTGCTTCCTCCCACCTTGCCGGGCTTACCGTCGACTTGCAACGCCGCGGCATGACACCGGAACAAATTCATTGGATGGAACACTACTTGTTTTACATGAAAGCTCTCGGGCTGGTTGAACCCGAGGAAGAGCGCCACCAGTGGGTCTTCCACATTATGGTTTCCGGCCGCTATGCGGATTGGCGCGAAACGCAGGATATCGTTCCGATGGAGCGCCCGGAACCCGCGACGATTACCGCGGACGCCGTGGCGGCGAATTAGACCCATCCCCGTATAATTCATTCGACATGATCGTTCTGATGGCTGGCCTTCCTGGCACCGGCAAGACTACGCTCGCCCGCGAACTGGCCGTCCGCACGGCTGGGCGCGTGCTCAGCAAAGATGAGATCCGACACGCGCTGTTTGCGGCGGATGAGATCGAATACTCTTCGCGGCAGGATGACTTCTGTTTGGAAGTGATGCTTGAGACCGCAGGCTACCTGCTGCAGCGGGATCGATCGCGGTTTCTTTTTCTCGATGGACGGCCGTTTTCGCGGCGCTATCAGATCGACAACGTGGTAAATGCGGCCGCTCGGCTGCAGCAGAGTTGGCGCATTATCGAGTGCGTGTGCGGCGAGGAAGTGGCCAGGCAGCGACTGGAGGAACATTGCGCGCTGGGATCGCATCCGGCGGGCAATCGAAACTTCCAGCTTTATCTTGAGGTGAGATCGCGGTTCGAGGCCATCAGCTTGCCTAAGACCGTGATCGATACTGAGGGACCGCTGGAGACGTGCGTCCACCTGGCGCTTGCCGCTTTGCGCTGAACGGCTTTCTTGGGAGCACTGGGCCTTATACAATTGTCGATTGCCGATTGCTGATTGAACTTATCCTTGCGGCTCGCAATGAGAAATCAACAATTTTCAATCGACAATTTATTGTATCGTTGCTGCAGCATACTGACCCAATGACTCGTTTCAGAATTCTTTTGCTCTCGTGCGTGGCCTTCGCCGCTTCTTCAGCGGCCCAATCCTCCAACCCAGCGGACATTCAGGTAAGCGCCCGGGCGCGTGCGCTTCAGGAATCCGCAATCGTCGTCGACACCCATGCCGACACGCCGCAGCGGTTTCTTGACGAAGGCTTCGACATCGGCTCAACCGATCCGAATGACGTTGGCCACCTCAGCCTAGACAAGGCGCGCCGCGGCAATCTTGGAGCGGAGTTTTTCTCCATCTGGGTGGATCCGGAAACGAATCAGGGTCACTTCGCGCGGCACACGTTCGATTTGATCGACTCCGTATACGAGCAGGCGGCGCGTCATCCGGATCGCATGAGGATGGCTTTTTCCGTTGCAGATATTGAGCGGGCCCATCGCGAACACAAACTGGCTGCGCTGATGGGAATCGAGGGCGGGCACTCGATTGAAAACGACATGCACTTGTTGCGCGACTACTACCGGCTGGGCGTGCGCTACATGACGCTCTCGTGGTCGAACACCAATGAATGGGCTGACTCCTCGGGGGACATTGACGAGGCCAAAATTCAGCATCACAACGGGCTCAGCGATTTCGGCAAGCAGGTCGTGCTGGAGATGAATGGGCTGGGCATGATGGTGGACATCTCGCACGTCGCCGACAAGACTTTCTGGGACGCGATTGCCACCACGAAAGCGCCGGTGATCGCCTCGCATTCTTCCGCGCGGGCACTCGTCGACGCGCCGCGCAACATGACGGATGACATGCTGCGCGCGGTCGCGAAGAATGGCGGCGTGGTGCAGGTAAACTTCTTTTCCGGATTTCTCGACCAGGACTATCGCAACAAAATGCTAGCTCAGGATAAAGATCAGGCGGCCGCGATCCAGAAGTATGTCGACTCGTTGAAGGCGCAGGGCAAGCCGGTCAACTACATTGCAGTCAATCGCATGCAGCGGGAGTGGATGGCGAAGATCCCGCGCCCGCCGTTCAAGGTGTTGATTGACCACATCGACCACATCGCCAAGGTTGCGGGCGTGGATCATGTTGGGCTGGGTTCTGACTTCGACGGGGTCAGTGGGGCCACGCCGCAGGGTATGGACTCGGCGGCCGATCTGCCTAAGATCACGCAGGCGCTGCTCGACCGCGGATATAGCGCGGACGACATCAAGAAAATTCTAGGCGGCAACCTGCTTCGCGTCTTCCGCCAGGTCGAGGAAGTCAGCCACGAGATGCAGTCGCAGGCCCACTGACGCGTATGCCGAGTGGCTGCGCGGTGTGGCTGCTGTGTCGTACAATGCAACGTTCGGTCAAACTACTTTGCACGATGTGCATAGGTCAGGAGCAATCATGCGTAAGGTCTTCCTCATTCCAGTTCTGTTTTTTATGGGTGCGCTCACCTGGGCTCAATCGAGTTCTCAGGCCGCTCCGGCGGCGAAGCCGCCCGTACACCATGCGGCGACAGGTCAACCTACCGCAATCATTGAGACGACCGTCGGAAACATGACTTGTACCCTGTTTCCCGACAAGGCTCCGATCGGAGTGGAGAACTTCATCGGACTCGCCAGTGGGACCAAAGACTGGAAGACGGTCAAAGGAGTCACCAAGCATGGTGTGCCGCTCTACGATGGGACTATTTTTCATCGGGTGATTCCTGATTTCATGATTCAGGGCGGCGACCCGGCGGGCGACGGAACGGGCGATCCGGGATACAAGTTTAAGAATGAAGTTTCCTCCGACCTGCTCTTCGATCGTCCGGGACGGCTGGCCTACGCGAATTCCGGGCCAGATACGAATGGCTCGCAGTTTTTTATCACGGAAGATGTGGCTCACAGCCGGCATTTAAGCGGCAGCTACACCATCTTCGGCCAATGCGACGCAGCCACGCTGGTGCTCGTCAAACAGATCGCGCGCATGGCCACAGACCCCAGCAATGACCGGCCATTTCGTCCGGTGAAGATTACTCATATCAAGATTGTCAGCGGTGGAGCGGCGGCGCCCGCGGCTAAGTCCGCAACTCCGGCGAAGAAGCCGGCTGCCGGCGCAACGAAGCCGCAATAATCACGCACAGTTTTCGAATCGCCTGGCTGTGCCGGGCTGGACAGCCGAAGGCGGCTCTCCCCACATAGGACCAAGAACGACCAACGACTGAAAGGACTCCATGACTCGACAAGCCGGACTGTACGCAACGTTTGAAACCAGCGAAGGCAACATCGTATGCCGCCTCTTCGAAAAAGAAGCGCCCAAAACCGTAGCCAACTTTGTGGAACTTGCCGAAGGCAAACGCGAGTGGACGCATCCCTCCACGCGTAAGAAATCCAAAGACCGCTTGTATGATGGCACGATTTTTCATCGAGTGATTCCCGACTTCATGATTCAGGGCGGCGATCCGCAAGGCACCGGCATGGGAGGCCCCGGCTACCAGTTTGAAGACGAGACCAAAGGCTCGCCGCACAAGCTCGATAAGCCGGGCTTATTGGCGATGGCAAATGCCGGCCCGAACACCAACGGATCGCAGTTCTTCATCACCGTGGCGCCCACGACGTGGCTGACCGGCAAGCACACAATTTTTGGCGAGGTGGTTGAAGGCCAGGATGTTGTCGCAAAGATCTCCGAAGTTCCGAGGAACCGGCAGGATCGTCCGGCTAAGGATGTGGTAGTAAAGAGCGTGGCGATTGAAAAAGTATAAAATTCTTGCCAGGAACTCCTTCCCAGAAAGGCGGACTTTTATGCTTCGCCACCAGCAAGCACTCCACAGCTCGCGAGTCGCGGGCGCTATTTGTTCGGCGGCGGTTTTTGTCGCGGTTGTTTTCTCCGCTCGGGCGGCATTCGCTCAGGAACCCGCTCTCCCGCTTCCAGCGCACGTGGTTGTGGTGCTGGAAGAGAATCACGGATATTCGCAGATTATTGGGTCGCCGCAAGCTCCGTATATCAACGCTCTGGCGAGCGAGGGGGCTTCCTTCACCAATTCACACGCCATCACTCATCCGAGCCAGCCTAACTACCTGGCTTTGTTCTCAGGCGCTACGCAAGGGATCGTCGATGATTCCTGCCCGCACACTTTCTCGGCAGCGAATCTAGGCAGCGAACTGATCGCCGCGCGCAAGACCTTCACCGGATATTCTGAAGGTCTACCCTCGGTGGGATCGGAAGTTTGCACGTCGGGTGAATACGCGCGCAAGCACGCTCCCTGGACCGACTTCTCCAACGTGCCTACCAGCGACAACGTGCCTTTTAACAGTTTCCCCACGAACTATGCCAACCTGCCCACTATCTCCTGGGTCATTCCCGACCTGCTGGATGACATGCACGACGGAACGATTCAGCAAGGCGACAGCTGGCTTCAGACTCATCTGTCCGCGTATGCAACCTGGGCGAAAACCAACAACAGCCTGCTGATCGTTACCTTCGACGAAGATCAGGGCACTTCGACCAACCAGATCGCCACGATTTTTGTGGGACCGATGGTCAAGCCCGGCCAATACAGCGAATCCATCAACCACTACAATGTGCTGCGGACCCTGGAAGCCATCTACGGACTTCCCTACGCCGGTAAAACGTCAACGGTTAAAACGATCACGGATGTGTGGCAATAACGTGTGGCAATAGCCACAACACAACAACGGAGCAGCGTGATTGATCGGACCGGCACTTTATTGACTAGCCAATCTCGGCCACGTAGGATTCGTCTCCAATGATCGGAGAAACTATCTCGCACTACCGGCTGGTTGAAAAACTGGGCGGTGGCGGCATGGGCGTGGTGTATAAGGCGGAAGACCTGAAGCTGCGGCGCTTTGTGGCGCTGAAGTTCCTGCCCGACGAGGTTGCCAAAGATCCGCAAGCGCTGGCGCGTTTTCAACGCGAGGCGCAGGCGGCGTCAGCATTAAATCATCCCAACATCTGCACAATTTACGAGATTGACGAGCACCCCGGCCAGGCCTTCATTGCCATGGAGTTCCTGGACGGAATGACACTGAAGCATGCCATCGGTTCGCGCCCGATGGAGAATGACACGCTGTTGGGTCTGGCAATTGAAATTTCCGATGCGCTGGATGCGGCCCATGCGGAAGGCATTGTGCATCGCGACATCAAGCCTGCGAACATCTTCGTGACCAAACGGCGACATGCCAAGATTCTCGACTTTGGCCTGGCGAAAGTGGGAGTGGGGCCCGCGGCGCAAAGGCCCAATGCCGATAACGTCCAGACAATGGACGATGCTCACCTGACCAGCCCGGGGACGATGCTGGGCACGGTGGCGTATATGTCGCCGGAACAGGTGCGGGGGCGCGAATTAGACGCGCGCAGCGATTTATTCTCGTTTGGCGCGGTGCTTTATGAGATGGCCACCGGCGACGTTCCCTTTCACGGAGAGAGTTCGGCGGTGATCTGCGAGGCGATCATGAACCGGGCGCCGGTGGCGGTGGTGCGCCTGAATCACGATGTACCAGCGAAGCTGGAAGACATCATCAATAAGGCGCTGGAAAAAGATGCCAACCTGCGTTACCAGCATGCTTCGGAGATGCGCAGCGACCTGCAGCGATTGAAGCGCGACACCGATTCGGCGCGTAGCCAATTGCCGATGGATTCGGGAAGCGCAGCCGTGGCGACGTCTCCGCTGCCGGCGAGTTCCGGGAAGCGCAGCGCGACGACTGGGAGCGGCGCTGCCGTTGCGGTTGCTGCGCCTGAGCGTCCTTACGCAAAGATCGCACTGATCGGCGGGGCAGTCGCGGCGGTCATATTAGCAATTCTCTTCTGGCAAACGCGCCATCAAGCGGCACCTGCGGTCGGAGGAGCGGGTCCAAGAACTCTTGCAGTGCTCCCCTTGCAAAATTTGGGAGCGGATAAGGATCTCGATTTTCTGCGGCTTGCACTGGCCGACGAAATAGCCACCTCTCTCAGTTACGTCCGCTCGCTGACCATTCGTCCGTTTGCCACCACGCGTAAATACGATTCACCTACGCTCGATTTGCAGGAAGCCGGCCGCGCGATGCGCGTTTCCGACGTGGTCACAGGGCATTATCTGAAGGAGGGTTCGCAACTGCAAATTACGCTGGAAGCGATTGACGTGGAAAACAATCGTACGATCTGGCGAGATACCATGACGGTGGCTGCGCCCGATATGATTGCCATGCGCGGCGACATCACGGCGAAGGTTCGTCAAGGTCTGGTTCCGGCCCTGGGCGCTCGAAGCGATTCGGTGGAAGGCGCCACCCGTCCTAAAAACGAAGAAGCGTACGATCTTTATCTGCGAAGCATCTCTCTACCGCACGATCCTCTTCCTAATAAAGACGCTATCACCATGCTCGAGCGTGCCGTGGGCCTTGATCCTTCGTATGCGCCGGCGTGGAATGCCCTGGGCGTTCGCTACCATTACGATTCCGCGTATTCCGACGGAGGCGATGCTGCCTTCCAGCGCGCTCTCGCCGCGTTTTCCAGAGCCTTGGCCCTCGATCCGGACTACATCGACCCGGCGGGTGAAATCATTCTCAGTGAAGTGGAACGGGGAGAGTTAACCAAGGCCTATCAAAGCGGGAAAGCTTTGCTGGCACGGCATCCAGAGAACGCCTATGCCCACTTCGCTCTAGCCTACGTCCTTCGCTACGGCGGTGCGGTGGAGGAGTCCGCCCACGAGTGCGACACCGCTCTGTCGATGGATCCGGGAAGTTATCGCTTCCGTTCCTGCGCACTCACCTTCGATCAACTGGGCAACTACGCGCGCGCCATGCAGTTTCTTCAGTTGGATGCGGGCTCGGCATACTCCGATAGCAATCTGCTGGGGCACTACCTTCGCGCGGGAAATGTGGCGCAAGCAAAAGAGCTCGCAAGCAAGTTGAAAAACCAGCCGATGATTGCTTGTCTGAATGGCACGTTGGCAGCGAACCAGCTCGACCGGCAGGCGGCGGCGATTATGGCCGATCCTGATCCCGAACCGAGTTACGTGATCGCTGGAGACTTCCTTTACTGCGGCAGGAAAGACGTCGCCCTGGAGATGATCAAAAGCTCGATCGACCATCACTTCTGCGCATACACGGGATTGCAGAACGATTCCAGGTGGGCAAAACTGAGGGGCACGCCACAGTTTGCAGAGGCGCTGTCTGCCGCGAAGAAGTGCCGGGATGATTTTATGGCGGAGAGAGACAAGTAGAGAAGGCGCGGGCCGGTGGGCTGTAGCTGCTCAGCGATTCGGCAGCACAGCGATATCCGTCAACTTGGCAAGGTGTTCGTCGGCGGTCACCAAGGTTAGACCGAATACCTTTGCAGTCGCGGCGATAAAACCGTCTGCTGGATCGTTGTGGGGCAGGTTCAGCGAAGATATTGCGAGCGCTACTTCAAACGTCAGCGGCGCCTCGCGAATCTTTAGCCGGTTGAGATTGTTGTTGATCCAAGTGACCGCGTCCGGCTTCAACCTCATACGACCTTTGTCATGAAGCAGCCGCAGTTCCCAAATGCTAACCGGCGACAGCCAAATCTCGTTTTCTGGTTTGGTCAACTGCCGGGCCACGCGCGTCGACAAGCGCTCGGGTTGCGAAGAACTCCAAACCCAGATGTGGGTGTCGAGAAGCAGCTTCAATCGCGGCCAGCCTCCCAGTCCTCAAGGCTGCCGGTAGGGCCAACAATATCGCCCAGGATTTCTGCCGTGCCGGCCATGCAACCAAGCCAGCTTTTCGGGCGATCCTCAGGGGTAGGTGGTACGACTTCAGCCACAGGCTTACCGAAGCGGGTCACACGAATCGGCTTGCGGGTCTTGCGGACCTCTTCCAGGATGCCGAGGCATTTGGCTTTGAACACGGAGATGGCAACTTCTTTCATATCGCATTTATACCATGGTCAATGACTATGGTCAACCTTGAGAGGTTATTGATCGGGCCGTTTCAAGAAAAAAACGAACCGATGATACGATCGTTCCCCTTCTGTCACCATCCCTTAGAGCGAATGTGGTTCCAGGCGAATGGCCTTCACCGGTTCACGGCATGATTCCGCCACATCGCGGAGTTTAACGCATGAAGAGAGCTCAACTGAGTGCTCAGACTTTCATCATCGATGATTTTTACGATCTGGGAGACATTCAGATCTCCTGGACCGATCACGATTCCCGCTGGTGGCTATGGCAATATAGCCCTGACGGAGATGTTTCCGGCAGCTGGTTCTGGGCGCCATGGTTTTTCCCTCCGGTCACCATGTGGGATCCCAAGGACATTGAGCCGCATCCCTCGAACGACCAGTGGTGCATGGTCTTGGTAAAGACCTCCTACGCCTCCGCCGACGACGCCATCTTGAATCCCACGAACGTGATCAAACAGCCCTACGGGGTCTTATACGCGGGCTGGGAATCTAAGCCGGGCACGCAGGAACCGGAAAGCTCCTGGTTCGACAAGGTGGAATCGATTCCTCCGGAGCCTCCCAACTACATGAACTTTGGCCGAAGCGGTGGTACCGGAGTTGGGCTTTTTGCCGAGAAGACAGTGACCCGAATGAATCCGGTCACCCACCAAAAGGAGTCTTGGATCCTGCCGCCCTCCAGCCCGCGCAGAATCTTCTGGGATACCACCGAATGGGCAGAGCCAGACGACCCTTACAACCAGCGGGACATGGACTACGAAATGCTCAAGCGCCGCGGCTGGTACGACGACAAAGAAAGAAAAGAGCCTTCCAAGGATCACATTCCGCCGGGGTGGAACCCGCCCAAGGTAAACTTTGGCGGCACATCTTCCCGACCGGTAACGCCGCCGAAGTCCACGGCTCCGCCGCTGCTGGTCTTTCCCAAACGCAAATAGCGGCGGAATAGAAGCGGGAGAACGAAGGCCGGCCCCGGATGCAATCGCTTGCGAAGTCGCAGCGCCTTCGCGGCGCGTTACACCCCGATCACTGCCACCAACTCCTTCACCGCCGCCGCGCTCTTGTCGAGCCCAGCTTTTTCTTCCGCTGTGAGTTTGATCTCGATGATCTGCTCGATTCCTTTTGCACCCAGCTTTACAGGGACGCCGACGTAGAGGCCGTTGATTCCGTACTCGCCCTGCAGATAGGCGGCGCAGGGCAGAATTTTTTTCTTGTCTTTCAGGATTGCCTCGACCATTTCTGTTGCGGCTGCCGACGGCGCGTAGTAAGCCGAGCCGGTTTTCAGATATTTCACGATCTCAGCGCCGCCGTCGCGGGTGCGCTGGACGAGGGCGTCGAGGCGGGACTTCTCGATCAGTTCGGTGATTGGAATACCGGCGACTGTGGAATAGCGCGGGAGGGGAACCATGGTATCGCCGTGTCCGCCGAGAACGAATGCGGTCACGTTTTCCACGCTGACTTTGAGTTCGTCGGCGATGAAGGCGCGGAAGCGGGCGGAATCGAGCACGCCGGCCATGCCGACGACGCGCTCGCGGGGAAATCCGCTGAGCTTGTAGGCCGCTTGGGCCATGGCATCCAGCGGGTTCGAGACAACGATCAGAATACTGTTCGGCGAATGCTTCACTACCTCGCCCACCACCGCTTTCATGATGTTGTAATTCGTGTTGAGCAGGTCGTCGCGGCTCATGCCGGGCTTGCGCGGAATGCCGGCGGTGATGACGACGATATCGGAATTCGCCGTGTCTTTGTAGTCGTTCGTGCCGGTGATGTAGGAGTCGCGCTTTTCGATGGGCATGGCTTCGAGAAGATCCAAGCCTTTGCCTTGCGGGACGCCTTCGATGATGTCGATGAGGACAACGTCGGCTAGTTCTTTCGAGGCGATCCAGTGGGCCGCGGTTGCGCCCACGTTTCCGGAACCTACGATGGTTACTTTTTTGCGCATGTATGAATCCTTTCGAATTAAGCAGTTAGCAGATCGCAATTAGCAGTTAGCCCCGCAAATTCGCAGCCGCCGCCAGCCAAACCAAGATTCCTCGCTTCGCTCGGAATGACAAAGCTTGAGGGGCCGAGTGCTCCGTGCTAATTGCTAACTGCCAATTAATGCCCTAAACCAGCACCGCCGCGCCCATGTTCTCAATGATGCAGCCGGCGAACTGGCTGGTTTTTACTTTGGTCGCGCCTTCCATCAGGCGTTCAAAGTCATACGTAACTTTCTTCTGGAGGATGGTGCGTTCCATGGCGTGCTCGATGAGATCGGCGGCCTCATTCCATCCCATGAAGCGAAACATCATTACCCCCGAGAGCATCACGGAGCCGGGATTGATCATATCTTTATCGGCGTACTTTGGAGCGGTGCCGTGGGTGGCCTCGAAGATGGCGTAGCCATCGCCAATGTTCGCGCCTGGCGCGATGCCGAGGCCGCCGACCTGCGCGGCGCAAGCGTCGGAGATGTAATCGCCGTTCAGGTTCGGCGTGGCCAGCACGGAATACTCGTCCGCGCGTGTGACCACCTGCTGGAAGATCGAGTCGGCAATGCGGTCATTGATCATGATTTTCTTCTTCCACTGGCTCTTGCCGTGAGTGGCATAGATGCGGTCGAGGACCTCTTTCACTTCCTGTTCCACAGCCTGGCGAAACTCGGGCTGGGCGAATTCCATTCCGGGCTCGACCAGCTCCGCATTCTGCGCCGCTGTCAGATTCGGATTCTTGTCTTTGTTGTCGACGATCCAGCTTTCGCGCTCGGTAATCACCTGGTCGCGAAATTCTTCGGTGGCAAGTTCGTATCCCCACTTGCGGAACGCGCCCTCGGTGAACTTCTGAATATTTCCCTTATGCACCAGGGTCACGCTTTTGCGGCCGGTCTCGAGCGCATGACGAATCGCCATGCGAACCAGGCGCTTGGTTCCAGTGACTGAAATTGGCTTAATGCCCACACCGGAATCGAGGCGGATCTGCTTCTTGCCGCCCTTCAGCATGTCCTTGTTGAGGAATTCGATCAGCTTCGCGCACTCGGCAGTTCCCTGCTCCCACTCGATTCCCATATACACATCCTCCGTGTTCTCGCGGAAGATGACAATGTTCATGCGTTCGGGATGCTTCACGGGCGAGGGCACGCCCTGGTAGTACTTCACCGGACGCACACAGCAATAGAGATCGAGAATCTGGCGCAGCGCTACGTTGAGGGAGCGAATGCCGCCGCCCACGGGCGTGGTCAGCGGACCTTTGATGGCGACGCGAAATTCGCGGATGGCGTCGACGGTGTCATCGGGCAGCCAATTATCGAACTTCGCCTTGGCCTTTTCGCCGGCGAAAACTTCATACCAAGCGACCTGACGCTTGCCCTTGTAGGCCTTCTCTACCGCCGCATCGAATACGCGCAGCGACGCCTTCCAGATATCGCGTCCGGTCCCGTCGCCTTCGATGAAGGGAACGATCGGGTTATCCGGGACGTCGTACTTCCCTCCCGCATAGCCAATCTTTTTTCCGCCGGACGGTACAGACACACCGTTATAAGAGCCCGCCATTATTAAGCCTCCGTATGAATTTTCAAGTAGCAATAAAAGTGATCCATTATAGAGAATACCCCCGGGAGCCGCACGCTAACTAATTCTCGCGTCACAGCCTTGTGTGACGGCGGTCACCATCGTCTCGTCCCAAAAGACTTCCGCACACCGACCGTCATGTAGCGTCCCCAGGGGCCGTTGTTGCCCTGATCGGCTGGACCGAGATTGGTATCGCGCGCGCCGAGGCGGTCGAACAGGAAGTGCTGAGTCACGCGAAATTCGAATCCCTTCGCGATATAGATGCCCACTCCCCACGAATGCTCGATGCCAATGGCGTCGGGCGACCAGGTGTAAAGGGTCTGGGGGATGGTCTTGCCGAACAGGAACGAGGGTGCGCCGAACACCATGAAGCGCCGCAATTCTCCGCGGCCAAAGGGACGAACCTCGAGCATGCCAGAGAGCATGTAGCGGGCGAACATGCTGCAGGGGGCGTTCACGCCGCCATACTGGCCGGCGTTGCCGGCGCAAATGTTGGGGTCGATTTCGTTGTGCGGAGGCGCCAGATCGAATTGCCCCCATCCCCAAAACATATCGCGGGGAAAGAACATCCGTTCTTGTTGCCCGGAGTCCGGAGGAGCGGTTGCGGGAGCTGGAGTTTGGGCTCGGCTTAAACTGCAAAGCAGTACAGGAAACGCAAGAATCCACGCCAGTCTGTTCATCTAGCCTCCAAAAGGTGTGCCGTTGTTGAAAAATGAAGCGTCCGTTCTGCGCAACACGCGATTTATGTTCGATGGCCTGCACGGGAAATCATCAGGCCACGGGTCTACGCGAGCGGAACATTGTAACCTGTTGCCGAAACAGTGGTTGGGATTCATTGGGTAGGGACGCCGAGGACTGAGGAACGGCAGAGTTTTTCCCGTGGCCTGATAGCGGAAAGCGCTTCCAGAATTCATATCCAGCATTCAGATTTATTCCATTCATAGAATGGATACACCCCCTTTAACGTAGCAAGGACTTGCAGTGTCAACTACCTACGGTTTGGATGGCGGATTGCTACTTGCCTTATAGAAATCCCAGAAAACCATGCCCCAGGAAGTGTCAGTCTCCTATCAGGCAATTAAGAGCAAGGTGTACCGGCTGATTGACACCCTCGTCGTGGGGGACAAGTCAGAGGTCGAGGTACAGGAGTCGATTCGGCGCTGGTGGGAACTGATTCACCCGGCTGATCGTCCCATTGCCCAGAAGTACCTGCTCATTGTCCTGTCGCGTTCTAGCCTGGCGCTAGAAGCCATTGAAGAAGGCCTGACGGATGCCACGAATCATGAGGCTGCCCAGTCCCCCGACGCCGCAAAAGCATTGAAGCTGGCTGCGAGAGTGGTGAAGCATGCCGCCAAGAATACTGCCCTCAGTAACTCCGCTTAAGGCCGGGGCTGCGGAATCCGGCTTCCGCTTCCGGCGCAAAATCGATTTTCTTTTCCCCGAGACAGAGATTTTACAATTCCACGGTTGCATCGTTTTAGATCAAGCGCTTATCCTCGATTTGAGCCGAGGAAATTTCAGCCTGAGGGTTCAAGGGCGCAATCAGGAGAATTCAATGAGATCTTCGTACCTTCAATCCCTGTTTACGGTTCGTGCTTATCTCATGGGCGGAGCGTTATTGATTATGGCGGGATCGTTACTGGCAGCGTCTGGAATCTATACCTTCACGCTTAATTCCATCGACGGCAAACCTGCGCCGCTGGCAGACTACAAGGGCAAAGTGATTCTTGTGGTCAATGTGGCCAGCCAGTGTGGCTACACGCCGCAGTACAGCGCTCTGGAATCGATCTACGAGAAATATAAGGACCAGGGATTCGTCATCCTCGGCTTCCCGGCCAACAATTTCGGGGCCCAGGAACCGGGGACTAACGAAGAGATCAAGACTTTCTGCACGCGCAAGTACAGTGTCACTTTCCCCATCTACTCAAAGATCTCGGTCAAAGAGCCGGACCAAGCGCCGCTTTACACCTACCTGACCAAAGATACCGGGCCGGGCATCCGGGGCGATATCAAGTGGAACTTCACCAAGTTTCTGGTGGACCGCAACGGAAATGTGGTTCAGCGGTTCGAGCCAGCGGTAACGCCGGATTCGAAAGAAGTGGTTTCGGCGATTGAGAAACTGTTGAAGCCGTGATTCATGCCACCTGATCGATAGCCGCTGGCTGGACGCCGACATCTGCCGTAACATACATCCAACGATGGACGCAGCCCGGCAGATGAAGATTCTGTTCTCAAACGCTCTCCGGCGTTCGCTGGTCCACATACCCGCGCTGCTGCTTCTCTGCTTCGGTCTGCTGGGCGCGCCTGGCGCTACGCAAGTTCAGCCCTCGGGCAGCGGTCGGCCCATCCCGGCGGCCGACTCCAAGCTGATCGAAATAAAAATAACTGGAAGTAAGCGCTTCACACAGGAGGAAGTTGCGGGCGCCAGCGGGCTTCCGCTCGGGGCAACCGTGGATGACGGAGTATTCCGCAAAGCGGCCCGTCAACTGGGCGAAACGGGAGCTTTCAACGACATCTCCTACAGCTTTACTTATTCATCGGCGGGCACCAAGTTGGCATTCCAGGTCACCGATGCAGATAAGTTCGTGCCCGCCCACTTTTATGACTTCGTTTGGTTCACCGATCAGGAACTGCTGCAGAAGGTACACGAACGCGTTCCACTTTTCCACGGAGAATTGCCTACCAGCGGACGCTTGTCCGATCAAGTCTCCGACATTCTGCAGGCCATGCTGGTGGAGAATGGCATCCCGGGGCATGTGGAATATCTGCGGACACCGGCTGCGGGCGGTCAACTGGCGTCGATCGACTATGGGGTTGCGAACGTTACCATTCGCATCCGCCATGTCGAGTTCCCCGGTGCCGAAGCCAGCGAGTTGCCGCTGCTCGAGGCTGCCGCGGAAAAGCTTTCCGGGCGTGATTACTTTGGCGCGCTTCTGAGTGCCTTTGTCGAACACGCCGTGCTTCCCGTCTATCACGAACGCGGTTACCTGAAAGCTTCCTGCACGCCGTCACAGCCGAAAGTGGTGAAGGGAACGGCGGCGGAAACCAGCGCGGAAACCAACAACGATAAGCAGGCAGTGACCCTGGTGGATGTCACGATCTCCATCACTCCAGGCACTCGGTACCAGGTCAGGGGATGGAATTGGTCCGGCAACAAGAACATCCCGGCCAACGATCTGCAGGCGCTGCTGCACGCCAAAACCGGGCAGCCCGCGAACACGGTGCAACTGGAGGACGATCTGCGCGGGGTTCAGGAGCTCTATGGGTCGCGCGGATATGTCACAGCGACCATTAAGGCCGACGCTGAGTATGACAACGGCGCCGGCACGGTGGCTTACCAGCTTGCGGTCAGCGAAGGCCCCGTCTATCACATGGGCGAGCTGGAATTTCGCGGCATCGATAATAACCTGACGGCCCGGCTGCGCGCCGTGTGGAAGATTCGTCCCGGCGACGTGTACGACTCCACCTACCTCAAGGAATACCTGCCGCAGGCCAGAAAGTTGCTGCCCCCTACCATCGACTGGGAAGTTTCCCCGCACGTCACCGCCATCGCTCGCGACAAGACGGTAGATGTGGATCTGCAATACACGGCGAAGGCGCCGCAATGAGCCAGGCCGTAAATGCTGTGCAACTTCCGGTAAACTTACTAGTGGCTCGCCGCGAGGGGACGGGACTGTCCACTCGCCTGCCCTAAGGGATAGCCGCCGGGACGGCGGCGCTACAAATTCTAAGGAGAATACGGAATGAATCGTAGGTCCGGGTGGTTCTGTGCAGTGGCAGCGATCATTTTTTCAGCTTCGGCATTTCTCAACCTTTACGCGCTGGCGGGAGGTAAGCACACCTTTACCGGCGAGGTAGGGGATGCGATGTGCGGCAGAAAGCACATGGAGGACGAACCGGCAGCCGAGTGCACCCGCGCCTGCGTGGCCCATGGCTCCAAGTTCGCCCTGATCGTGGGCGAGAAGATTTATACCCTGGAAACCGCCGACAAAGCGGCTCTGTCCACTCTGGACAAGCAAGCCGGAAAGACTGCCACCGTCACGGGAACGTTGGACGGAGACACCATCCAGGTCAGTTCAGTGGTCGCGAAATGAGACGGTTGGGCGGGTTCGGGGGGCAGTTGTTGTTCGGAAAACCGAAATCGAAAAAACTCTTGCACAAATCGCTTTACATTGTGTTACATTAAGTCGCGTTTTGCCCGGCGCCCTCCCCCAAACAGGACCGGGCATAAAGTGGGAATCCGCGCCAGCGGATTCCCACTTTTTTTGTTCTTATGTGAAATTCACACTTTCTTTACAAACCATTGTGTTAAATTGTGCATTCTCAATCTCATAAATTCGCGTGCCGGAGGCTACAGCGTTGGGCAAAGACATGGTTCCCAAGCGGATGTTCTTCACCAAGGGAGTCGGAAAACACCGCGAGCGGTTAACATCGTTCGAGTTGGCCTTGCGCGACGCCGGTATTGCGGCGCAGAATCTGGTTCGCGTCTCCTCCATCTTTCCTCCGAATTGCAAAATGCTGGCTCGCAAAGAGGGCGTGAAGTATCTCAGCCCAGGCGAAGTGGTTTTTGCCGTCGTGGCTGAAAACTCTACTCACGAAGCGCACCGGCTGCTCGCCTCGTCGATCGGCGTAGCCATTCCGGCTGACAAGAACACTTACGGATATCTCAGCGAGCACCACTCCTTCGGCGAAACCGAAGACGCAGCCGGTGAATACGCCGAAGAACTCGCCGCCGAAATGCTCGCCACCACGCTGAATGTTGAGTTCGATCCTGACCGGTCCTGGGACGAGAAGAAGCAGATTTACCGGCTGTCGAACAAAATCGTGCGGACGGCGAATGTGACGCAGTCGGCGGTGGGAGATAAGCGCGGGCTGTGGACTACGGTGATTGCTTCGGCGGTGCTGATTTTCGATTAGATCTTTTGTGGGGACCGGCGCTCTCGCCCGTCCAAGCTCGGCAATAGCCGAAGTCGCTGACCGTGATGCCGACGCGCGATGTACCCCCGCCACAATCCCGGGGTGCCGCTAGCATTGAACGGAGCTCAGCGCCCCAACTCAGTGTATTGAATAACTACAAATTTATAATTACAATCAGGTGGAAGCTATGCGAACAGCCATCGGTCGAGGTCATTCGCATCATCTCAGCGCGACCCGCTACCCCGTAAAGCAGAGACGACGCTATGAAGACGAAAATGGTTAGCTACACCCCGGAAACTCTACCGCCCTTGACGAGGGCGGATCGGGCCAAGCTGAAGGCCCTCGCGGCCCGTCCCGACAGTGAAATTGATACCAGCGATATCCCCGAAATGACGGCGGAACAGTGGAAGAACGCCAGGCGAGGCCACTTCTATCGCCCGCGTAAGCGCCAGATCACGGCGCGCGTTGACGCCGATGTGCTGGATTGGCTAAAGGCGCAGGGGAAGGGCTATCAGTCGCGGATCAATGCAATCCTGAGGCGCGAGATGCTGACCTCCGTCAAAGCTGCCAAGTAACGCGTTTCGCCAACGTGGACCGGGCACCCCGGCCCGCTAGCGCTTCCCGGTGGAAACCGCCTGCGCCAGCCGGTCCGCCAGCCATAGCTTGATCAGCGACTGCCGCGTTACCCCCAACCGTTGCGCTTCCCGGTCCAGGGACTTTACCATCCAAACCGGGAAGTCAACGTTCACCCGCTTCGCGTCGTTACCCACCCGTCGAGCTTTGCTTAGATCGAGATGTTCGGTGATGTCCTCACCAGCATCGAACATCCGGTCAAGGTCTTGGCTTTCATAAAACGCCGCCTCCTTATCGCGCGACCGTCTCACCGAGATAAGCCGCAGAACTCAGACAGCTTCCAACCTCAGCGTCGGGAACGCCACCCGGTACAGCCGCTCATCCAGCGAGAGCAGGCGATAGCCGCGGATGTGGGCATGGGCGCCTATCAGGAAGTCGGCAAGAATGCGGCGCGTACCGTGATCGCGTTGCTGGCGGCGCCGTTCCGCATAGGCTTGAAATGCCCGGCCAGCCGCCCTCCAAATTGGCTCATTCAAGTTCCAATCGATTGCGATTCCGTTTTCGTCCAGCAGCGAACTCACAAAAGCCTCGGTACGTCCGGGAGCAGCGATGAGTTCGGCAAACACCGGAGCAGCGACCACCAGATTCCCTCGGCGAAAAGCCGCTTCCAGAGCCGTTTCCGCGGCCAGACTGAGCACGGGATCGTTCGCCCACAATGCGACGATCACGTTCGTATCGATGGCGGTGGTCATTCCTGATTACCCCAGCCTGGTTACCCCAGCCTGGTTACGCCAGCCTGGTTTGCCCCGGCAAGGCTGCCGCGGCGTTATTTCCCGCGCATCTCTCGCAGCCAGCGGGCGATGCCCTTCCGGCCCGGGCCGATGCCCGGATTGCCTATTCCGCGATACTTGGAGAACGTACTTTGGCCGCGCACAGGGCGCACACGAACCCCGGTTTCGTCGTTTTCGAACATCAGCTTGTCGCCGGCGCGGACCCCAAGAATCTTCCGCACCTCCAGCGGGACCGTGATCTGCCCCTTGCTGGTGATTTTGGCCTGCTTCTGCATCGCAAACCTCGATTCCTTACTTTAACACGATCATCCTTACCTGAGGGCTGTTGAGGCGGACCTGTGTCAATCGTAAGACCCTCTAATTTTTCCACGGGTTCAACGAGAGATAACAAGCAGTGCCATTTTCCATGATAACAAAGGCTTTACGTCATTATTGCGACCGCAGCGAGGGGTGTACATCTAAGCATGGTGATGATTGCACCTAAGTAACCCCATGCCCTGCCAAATGTAACATTCCGTTAACAGCCTTCCCGTATCATAGAACTGAAGATACCTATTTAGGCAAGAGGAGTAGTTGTGGATAACGATACCCGTAGACAAAAGCAGCAAGCACTCATGACCGAATTGCTCGAAAGGAAGATTCGCCTGCACGCGCAGCATCTCTACGACCAGCGCGGCCAGGCCGAGGGCCTTGCCCTGCAAGATTGGGTGGAAGCAGAGTCGCAGGTGCTGGAGAATAGCATCCTGGCGCCGCTTTACCGCAAGACTCGGGCAGAAGGCCGCCCCGCGGACGAATTCGAAGACTCCAACAACCGAATCGCACTACAGGAATCGCACGACGCGGTGCATTCCTAATCCATTTCGTTTGCTTCGGCGCGTGCCAATCCGGTTCATGCTAATCTGGGCTCACTGTGCGTGAGGGACTGCTCGAAATCTTCCATGAGGAACACCGGGAATTGCGTCCGGGCACGGCGCTGCCGGAACTGAAGATCGAATTCTTTGCCTTCGCCAACGTTAACAATACGATTCGTCTGCGTGAGGGCAGGCTTCTGGTTCGGCTTTCTGACCTGCTGGAGGGCGCGCCGGAGGCGGTGGTGCGGGCCATCGCCCACATCCTGCTCGCCAAAATGTACCGTAAGCCCATCGATCGCGGCCAGGCGGCGCGGTATCGAAAATACGTGGGTAGCCATGAAGTTGTGCACAAAGCGCATTTGGTGCGGCAGATGCGCGGACGAAAGCGGCTGCATTCGCCTAAGGGCCACGTTTACGATCTGGATGCGGTTTTTGAGGATTTGAACACGCGATTTTTTCACGGACTGCTGGGGCGGCCGCGCATGAGTTGGAGTCCGACCAAAACGCGGCGCATTCTCGGGCATTACGATCCCGCGCACAATGCGATTGTGATCAGCCGCATCTTTGATAGCTTTCTCGTGCCGCGCTATGCCGTGGAATACATTGTGTACCACGAGATGCTGCACCTGAAGCATCCGGTACGGCTGCGCGGGAGCAGGCGGTGCGTGCATTCGGCGGAGTTCCATGCGGAGGAGAAGTTGTTTCCGGAGTTCGGGAAGGCTGAGGCGTTTTTGAAGAGGCTGTAAGAGCGAGATTGCTTACGCGAAACGTCTCATTGAAATAGCTCGAAGACGATGCCGCAGTTGCCAATGCTACACCCCGCGCGTCCTCCGAACACAGACGTACCGTATAGATTGCCCTGCGAATCGAAGATCAAATTCTGCGGGCCTGCGTCGGTCTCGTTGAATAGGAACAGCAAGGTTTCAGTCCAGATCCCCGATGCGGAGGGCGTGAGTTCGAACGCGGTCCCGCATCCGCCAGGACCCAGGTTTATCGTGCAGTTTGGATTGGCTCCGCCGAACGTTGTTGAGCCATAAATATTTCCAACTGCGTCAAATAGCAGAGGAAAAAGAGGTTCCGCTCCATCCGCGCCGCCGAGGAAGTTATATAACGTTGTTTCAGTCCAATTGCCGGCGCTTGGGCTCAACTCGAAGACAGTGCCGCAATCGGGCGGGCATACTGTACCTGTGCCGCCATTGACTGTGGTGCCGTACAAATTTCCTTGCTGGTCGAGAGTAACGCCAGCAAACGGCTCCGCCCCATCTGGCACACCCTGAAAAGAATATATCGTTCGGTATTTCCAGCCGCTGGCCACAGTGGGCGACAATTCAAAGACTGTTCCCTGATTATTGATGCCTCCGGAGGTAGAGGTTCCGTAGAGGTTTCCCGCAATGTCTAACGCTAGCGTGCCTAGCGGCACGTCTCCGTCACAGTTTTGGCAGCCTTTCGGGGCGCCGTTAAAGATGTGAAGCGCCCTGCCGTTCCAAGTCCCGTTACCGTTGTTGGCTACCTCGAATACTACGCCGCATCCAACGCCCACTCCGCAATTCTGGCTTCCGCCCCCCACAGATGTAGTGCCATACAAGTTGCCTTGCTGATCGAAGACCAAACCTCCCTGCGGCAGAGACCCATTTCCTCCGTTAAAACGGTAGAGAATCTTCTCTTTCCACGGGCCACTGGAGGTGGGAGTCAGCTCGAACACTGTGCCACAACCGCTGAAGCCACCATAATCACACGCGGTGCTTCCGCCGCCAGCGGAAGTAGTCCCATAAAGGTTTCCTTGGTCGTCGAAAATCAGAGTTGCATATTCATCGGGAATGGATCCATCGTTTCCACCTTTGAAGCGGTAAAGTATTGTCTCTTTCCACCCGCCGTTCGAGGTTGCCGTCAGTTCGAAAACCACCCCGCAGCCAATGCCCTGCGCGCAGGTAAGATCTCCGCCGTAGCTTGTGGTGCCATAGAGATTGCCATTAGCCCCGAAAATTAGGGCGCCAGTGGGGGTAGCGCCGTTCAGGTTGTTGAAACCCAGCAATGCCCTTTCCTTCCATGTGCTAGCCATCACACACGGAAACAGAGTCGTGATAGCGAAAACCGCGATGAGCGTTCCCCTCAATCGTGCCGCCCTACGAAAAATCTTCATGACTTGAAAACCTCACAGGCTTCCGCTCGCGCAATGAACCGAACGCGAATTATGCTCTGTCTGGGTGCTGATGTAAATGTGAAAGATATTGCAACCACTGATGGTCGGGTAGGAAAACGCTGCTCCGTCAAATGCTTAGACAGTCACGCGCCTGGTCGGCGGTCCATAACTGAATCCATTCAGCCCCCATATTCCCCCGTGTGATGCAGATCACGCGCGTTTGTGACACAGCGGATTGACTGCCCCGCCGCGAACGGCATATCCTTTAAAGTTGAAATTGAAATTCATTTTCAAAATGGTAGAGGGTGAGGCTTCATCTGAGCGGGAGCGGCGTATCCACGAAAATATACGATGCGCGGGAGATCCCCTTCGGCTTCGCTCAGGGCAGGCTTTCGCTCCGCCTGAAGAACGGCTGCGCCCAGGATGACGCCGGAGAGACGGTAGAAAGTTCATAAATATGCTGCAAGCTTTCATCATTACGCTGCGTGAGGGGGTCGAGGCCGCCCTGATCGTGGGGATTACCTTGGCCTATCTGGCTAAGATTGGCCGCAACGATTTGCGGAAGGCCGTATATGCGGCGCTGGGAGCGGCGTTTGTGGGAAGCATCGGTGTTGCGATTCTGCTCTCCAAGCTGAATCTTAACGAAGACGTGTTCGAAGGCTGGGTGATGCTGGTGGCCGCCTTCTTCGTCATCACCATGGTTATTTTCATGATGAAGACGGGGCGCAAGCTGAAGGGCCAAATTGAGGGCAAAGTCGGGCTGCTGGCGGGTAATGACGCGTGGATCGGACTGTTCTTCTTCGTGTTCCTGATGGTGCTGCGCGAAGGCGCGGAGACGGTGCTGATTCTTTCGGCCGTATCGCTGAACTCCACGGAACTGATGAGCTTTCTGGGGACGCTTTTGGGCGTTCTGTGTGCCATCGCTTTTGGTGTGATGTTCGTGAAGGGCAGCGTGCGGATTAACCTGCAAAAATTCTTTCGGGTCACGACCGCTATTCTTTTCCTGGTAGCGGCGCAATTGGTGATCGCCGGGTTGCACGAGCTTTCGGAAAGTGGAGTGATTGCCTCCTCCAAGACCGAGATGTCCATTATTGGGCCAATCGTGCGGAACGATCTTTTCTTTTTCGTCACGATTTTCGCGTTGGCGGCGCTGATGGTGTTGTTCGATGCCAAGCGGCGCGAGCCTGTGGCGAATGCAGTTTCGCCGGCCGAGCGCCGCAAGGCGGCGTGGACGGCGCGGCGGGAGCGGCTGTGGATGGCTTCGGTGTACATCTTCTCTTTCATGTTTATTGCCATGCTGACCGCGGAGTTTGTTTATGCCAAGAGCCAGAGCGCGCTGTCGCCGGCCGCGCAGGTTAGCTTCACCAACGGACAGGTAACAATTCCGCTGGCGCAGGTTTCCGATGGCGACTTGCATCGCTTCCAGGCGCAGGAAAACGGAACCGCGATTCGTTTCTGGCTCTATCAAAAGCCGGATGGCAAAATTGCAACGGTTTTCGATGCCTGCGAAATCTGCGGCGCCGTGGGCTTCTACAAATCAGGCAATGGAGTAATCTGCAAAAACTGCGCGGCCCCCATCAACCCGCAGTCGGTGGGGACGGCGGGGGGTTGCAATCCGATTCCGCTCAAGGCGACGCAGACAGCCGACTCTGTGATTATTCAGGAGGCGGACATCGCGGCCGGCAGCCGCGTGTTCGAGAAGCAATAGGGGATGTTCGTCCGCCTCGTCTACGAATCCTTCCGGCGCCAGAAGCGGCGTAAATTGCTGGCTGCTGCGGCCATCACGCTGGGCGTTACGGTGGCGACGGCCATGATTGCGGTCGCCACCGACATTGGCGACAAGATTAATCGCGAACTGCGCACCATCGGTGCGAACCTGCTGGTTACTCCCCAGGAAGATACGCTGGATGTGGAAATTGGCGGCGTCAATTTGAAGCCGCCGAGCGACGGGGCTTTTCTGAACGAAGCCGACCTGCCCAAGATCAAAGGCACTTTCTGGCATAACAACATCACCGGATTTGCGCCGATGTTGCCGGTACAGGTTGCGCTGCAGCGGGACGGTCATATAGACAATCTCACGCTGCTTGGCACTTACTTCGCGAAGAAAGTGTCCTTCGGGAAAGAAGAGTTCACGACGGGCGTGAGATCCACGCACCCGTGGTGGAAAGTTTCCGGTGCGTGGCCGGATGATTCTTCCCGCGATGTTTTGCTGGGAGAACGGCTGGCGGCGCGGCTTTCGGCGAAGGCTGGCGATGAGGTCACGCTTTCGGACCGGCAGTTGCACGTCAGCGGAATCCTTTCCACTGGTGGCAGCGAAGACGATCAGGTCGTAGCGCCTATCGCGCTCGCCCAGGAGATTCTGGGAAAGCCGGGCGCGGTACGGCGCGTTTACGTGAGTGCGCTCACCAAGCCGGAAGATGCGCTCGGCCGCCGCGACCCAAAGAGCATGTCGGGTCCCGTCTACGACCGCTGGTACTGCTCGCCGTACCCGCAGTCGATTGCGTTTCAGTTGCAGGAGGCAATTCCACACTCTCATGCCGAACAGATTCGGCAGGTCGCACAGAACGAAGGCGCAGTACTGACGCGCATTGAGGGGTTGATTTTTTTGGTCACGCTGGCCGCGCTGTTCGCCTCGGCACTGGCGGTCTCCGCGGCGATGGCTACGGCGATTTTCGAGCGGCGCGCGGAGGTGGGTCTGATGAAGGCTCTGGGCGCGGGAAGGCTGGCGGTGGCGTCAGTGTTTTTTGCGGAAGCGACGCTGCTCGCTTTGTTCGGAGGCCTGGTGGGCTTCGCTGCCGGGGGAATGCTGGCTCATCAAATCGGCCGCTCCATCTTCAACTCGGAGATCACGATTCCCCCCGTGCTGTTGCCGGTAATCCTGGCGATTGCAGTGATCGTCACATTTGCGGGAAGCGCAGCCGCGATTCGTAAAGCGGTGGGACTGGATCCGGTGTTTGCCTTGCGAGGTGAACTGTGAACGCGGGCAGTTTTTCCCCTGTAAAGCCACGCTCGGCGCAGGAAGTGGCGGCCAGCCGGGCGGATTCCCCACACACGTCCATGTTTCTGCGGATGCTGGTGCGCGCCGCCGTGCTGCGGCGCGGACGCGCACTCTCCGCGCTGTTTGCCATGGTGGTAGCCGCTGCCGTGGCTACGGCGATGCTGAACCTTTACGTCGATGTGCAGGCGAAGCTGCGGCGCGAATTCCGCAACTATGGCGCGAATATTGTCCTGGTGGGAAAGGATGGCGATTCCCTTCCCTTGGACGCTCTCGCGCATGTGGAATCCGTTCTCGCCGGGCGAGGTGTAGTCGCGCCGTTCGCGCTGGTAGTTGCGAGAAGCGGCGACGGGCAAGCGGTAGTTGTGGCGGGCACGGATTTCGAGCGCGTGCGGCAACTTGACCACTGGTGGTCGGTGAGCAACTGGCCTTCGGGGCCGCAGCAGGCGCTGGTTGGGGTGCGTGCGCTTTCTGTGGTGTCGCCGAAAAATCAGCCGTTCGATCTAAGTTTTCAGGGGCACACGATTCATCTGACGTCTGCTGGAACGGTGCAGACGGGCGCTGCCGAAGACAGCCGCGTCTATCTCTCGCTGCCGGATTTCGTTGCGTGGACAGGAGTTCAACCTTCGACCATCGAGGTAGCCACCACTGGTTCGCCGGAAGAGATCGCGGCAATTCTGCATCAACTTGAGGGCGCGCTTCCGGCGGCGGAAGTTCGTCCGGTGCGGCAGATTATGGAAGGCGAAGCCCGTGTGCTGGGCAAGACTCGCGCCACACTGCTGGCGGCGGCGGCGCTGATTATTTTGACGGCTGCGCTATGCGTGCTCTCCACGCTGATGGGGTGGGTGTTCGACCGCCGGCGCGACTTTGCGATCCTGAAAGCGCTGGGGGCCTCCGACCGTATGCTGAATGGCTTTTTTGCGGCGGAAGCCGCAGCTCTGGGCGCAGCGGGCGCTGTGATTGGATTTGTTCTTGGCATAGGCATCGCGGCCTGGATTGGGCGGGTTAACTTCCATGCTCCCGTGGCGCCGCGTTTTAGCGTCTTACCTTTTATTCTGGCTGGTAGCATAGTGGTGACGCTGCTTTCGGCAATCGTTCCGATTTCGCTGCTGCGGCGGGTGCAGCCGGCGGTCATCCTGAGGGGAGAGTGAAATGATTCAGATCAAGGACGTGACCAAGCTCTACCCGGCCAAGGCTGCGGGAAATGAGAAAGGGAGTGGCAACGGCGGCCGCAATAGCAAGGACAAAGAGAACGGAGCGATTCATGCGCTGGATCACATCTCGCTCCACGTGTCGCAGGGCGAATGGCTTTCCATCATGGGGCCGTCGGGTTCGGGCAAATCGACACTGGTGAATCTGATCGGTTGCCTGGACCGTCCGACGTCGGGGGAAATCTGGCTGGACGGGCAGAATGTTGCCGGCATTTCTGCCGGCGAATTGAATCGGGTGCGCGCGGAAAAAATCGGATTCATCTTCCAGCAGTTTCACTTGATTCCGTTTCTCACCTCCGTGGAGAACGTCATGCTGGCGCAGTATTTCCATAGCATGACGGATGAAAAAGAAGCGACTGAAGCTCTGACCCGCGTGGGGCTGGGTGACCGGGCGCATCATTTGCCTTCGCAACTTTCCGGCGGCGAACAGCAACGGGTTTGTATTGCACGAGCTTTGATTAACGATCCGAAGATTATTCTGGCCGATGAGCCGACGGGCAACCTCGACGCACTGAACGAAGAACTCGTACTGCGTCTGCTGCGCGAGTTTCACCAGCAGGGGCGGACCATCGTGATGGTTACGCACGATCCTGTAGTGGCGCGGCTCGCCGACCGGCGTATTGAATTCCATCACGGCAAGATCGAGTCGCAGGAAGTATTTGCGATGGCCGACGAAGAGCAGTTCGACGAGGTGCTGGAAGAGTTGTGGGTACTGGCCGAACACGGAGAGATCGCCGAGGTTGAGCGCATGGAGGTCCACGGCGCGCTGCCCGTGAGTCTGGCGATTGAGAAGATGATGCAGATGGAGCTGGTGGTCTCAGCGCCGCATCCTCCGCTGGCCCATGGGCACAAGCCTTTTGTGAATCCGTGCCACGATGCGCTGAAACCTGTGTCGGCATCTCTTGGCGATGGCACGCTGATTGTGGAGCTCACGCCGCGCGGGCATGAACGGGCCGGGAGCATCATCCGCCGTCACAGATTGGCGGAGCGCCTGTTTACCGACAGCCTGGCGATGGACAGCGAATCTGAGATCGAGCAGCAGGCCTGCAAATTCGAGCATATCCTCTCGCCGGAAGTTACCGACAAGATCTGCACATTCCTGGGCCATCCGAGGACGTGTCCGCATGGGGCGCCGATTCCGCCGGGGGTGTGTTGTGGAAAAAACTCTGAGTTAGAGGGAGCTAGTTCCGCAGCGCTCAAGCACGCTTAGAAGACCAAGCCTTTTCCCAGAAAGGGCTGAAGCCCGCATTGATTTCGGACGCTTTACGCGGCGCTGCAGCGCCACTCTTCCGCGTTACTTCGCCCTCTCGAAAGTTTCACAGCCTGTAAAGCAGCGCCCTTCCCCACCCGTTCGTGAGACGATTCTCAGGCTGGTCCCAGGAACATGGCCGGTCATCGACCCTAATCCTCCGGCGCTGCTATCATCGGGTTGGCGGTTTCAACCATGGGCACGCGGCGTCCCACCATCGGCGTTTTTGATTCCGGCTTCGGCGGCCTTACCGTCCTTAAAGCTTTACTTGAACTCATTCCTGATGCCGACTACATCTATTTTGGGGATACGGCGCGCCTTCCGTACGGATCAAAATCGGTTGAAACCGTGGGGCGCTATGCGGTTGAGGCGGCCCACTACCTGGAAGCGCATGGATCTGAGGTACTGGTGATTGCCTGCAATACGGCGACGGCGCTCGCGCTCGACCGCATCACTGCGGCAGCGCACGTACCGGTCGTAGGGGTGGTAGAGCCGGGCGCGGAGGCTGCGGCTTCGGTCAGCAAGAATAAGAAAGCCGTGGTCATCGGAACCGAGGCTACGGTCAGCAGCCATGCTTATCGAAAGGCTCTTGAGGAGCGGGGGGTTGAGGCGCGAGAAAAGGCTTGTCCGCTGCTGGTCCCTTTGGTGGAAGAGGGATGGGTGGAACATTCCGTGACCGAAGAGGTGGCTCGGATTTACCTGTCGGAGGCGTTTGCCGACGGCTTCCACGACGCGGATGCTCTTGTACTTGGGTGTACCCACTATCCTCTGCTCAAGCCGCTGTTGCATCGCGTGGCGCCACAGCATGTGAGCATTGTGGACTCGGCGGAATCGACGGCACGGGTGGTAGCGGGGCGGCTGCAAAAACTTTTGCCGCCTGCGGGAGTCCAGGCGGAACGGCGGGCGCTGCCGCGTATTAAGTTCTTTGCTACCGACTCGGTGGAGAAGTTTCGTCGGCTAGGCGAGCGGTTCCTGGGGCATGCTATCGAAGATGTCCAGCATGTGGATTTGAAGGAGTAAGAGAACCGCCCTCAGGCTCGTGCCCTTCCCTTTCCGTTGGGAAGTTTGAGGTTTTCCGCAGCCTCTAAAGCCGCTATTGATTTTGAGGCACTTACGGCGCGGCTCCAAGCCGCGCCCTTTCAAAACGGGGTCGCAGGCCGAGTTTTTCCGCAGCCTGGGAAAGCCGTGCCCTTCCCAAGATCTACTCACCCCGCCTCGCATGGACGTTCCCTGTGCCTCTCCCTATAATGAAGGATTCAATCATTTGGGAGAAGCCAACCGAGTGCCGCTCGAACTGAAAGCGACCATCAATCTGCCTAAAACCGCCTTCCCCATGAAGGCCAATCTGCCTCAGAACGAACCTAAAATGCTGGCCCGGTGGGAGCAGGCGCGCATTTACGAGCGCATTCGCGAAGCTCGTAAAGGCTCTCCGACCTATATTCTGCACGACGGGCCGCCTTACACCAGCGGGCCCATCCACATGGGCACGGCGCTGAATAAGTGCCTGAAAGACTTCATCGTCAAATCGAAGACGATGTCGGGATTTGATGCGCCATACGTGCCGGGATGGGATTGTCACGGACTGCCCATCGAGATCAAGGTGGATAAGGAACTGGGCGGCAAGAAGCTGCAGATGCGTCCCACGGACGTGCGCGCGGAATGCCGCAAGTATGCGCAGAAGTTTCTCGATTTGCAGCGGCAGCAGTTCAAACGCATCGGGGTGTTCGGGCGCTTTGACCGTCCGTATGCCACGATGAATCCGCAGTATGAGTCGGTAGTGCTGTCGACGTTTTTTTCGTTTTACGAGAATGGATTCGTCTACAAGGGTCTGCGCGCGGTTTACTGGTGCATGCACGACGAGACTGCGCTGGCCGAGGCCGAGGTCGAGTACGAGAACCACACCAGCCCGACTGTCTATGTGAAGTACAGATTGCTCGACGATCCGGCGAGGGTTTTTCCTGCGGAGATCGGGGCTGCTCTGGCGGGGAAAAAAGTTTCGACGATTATCTGGACCACGACTCCTTGGACGCTGCCAGCGTCGATGGCGGTGGCGTTTCATCCAGATGAAGAATATGTGGGGTTGGAATCCGGCGGCGAAGTTTATATTGTGGCGTCGAAGCTCGCCAAAGACGTGGCTGAGAAGTGCAATCTTTCCGATCCGCGTGAGCTCGCACATTTTCCTGGGCGAAAGCTGGAGCGGCTTAATTTTCAGCATCCATTTCTGGAGCGGAAAATTCTTGGTGTGCTGGCCGATTACGTCACCATGGACACGGGAACGGGCGTAGTCCATACGGCGCCTTCACACGGGGCGGAGGACTTTGTCACCGGCGTTAAGTACGGGCTCGACGCCACGAGCAATGTGGATGAAAAAGGAATCCTGCGCAATGGCCTGCCGGAATACAACGGAAAACGTGTGTGGGAGGCCAACCAGCCGATCATCGAATTGCTGAAGAGCCGAGGGGCGCTGCTGCATACGGAAAAGACCGAGCACTCTTATCCGCACTGCTGGCGGTGTCATAATCCAGTGATATTTCGCGCCACCGAGCAATGGTTCATCTCGATGGAAACGCCGATGCCGGGCGGGAGTGGGGGTCGAGATTCGGAAGGCAGTCGAGGTTCGGAAAATGAAACGCTGCGCACGCGCACTCTGGAAGAAATCAAGCGCGTGAAGTGGGATCCGGCGTGGGGTGAAGAGCGGTTGTCGAACATGATTGCCACGCGTCCGGACTGGTGTATTTCGCGGCAGCGGGTGTGGGGCGTTCCGATCGCGGTGTTTCTCTGTGAGAATTGCGGCAAGCCGCTCAATGATCATGCAGTCAATCGTAGCGTGGTTGAGTTGTTTGCGCGCTCTGGGGCGGATGCGTGGTTTACATCCGAGTCAGACACGATCCTTCCTGAGGGTGCGAAGTGTCCGCATTGCGGCGGCACTAAGTTCGAAAAAGAAACGGACATCTTTGACGTGTGGCTGGAATCCGGGGCGAGCTATCTGGCCCTGATTGACGATGAACCTGCGTATCCCTGGCCTTCGGATCTTTATCTTGAAGGCGGAGATCAATACCGCGGTTGGTTCCAGTCGTCGCTTCTGTGCGCCATGGGCACGCATGGAACGCCGCCTTACAAAGGCGTAGTCACGCCAGGATGGACGCTGGATGAAAAGGGACAGGCCTTGTCGAAGTCGCGCGGCAACGATGTGGATCCGGTGGATATCTCGGATCGCCTGGGCGCGGAAGTGGTGCGGCTCTGGGTGGCGTCGGTCGACTTCAGAGAGGACGTGGTGGGGTCGGAGCAGTTGATGCAGCGTATTGGGGAGACCTACCGCACCATTCGAAACAATTTGTTCCGCTACGTGCTCAGCAACCTTTACGACTTTGACCCTCAAACCGACGCTCTCTCTTTTGCGGATCTAGAAGACATCGACCAGTACATGCTTCGTCTGACCGCTGCCCTGGTCGCGGATGTGAGGCGCTGGTATGATGAGTTCGCCTTTCACCGAATCTATCACCGCGTAAATTATTACTGCGTGACGGAGCTTAGCGCCTTTTATTTCGACGTGCTCAAAGACCGTCTGTACCTTTCTGCGCCCAAGTCGAAAGCTCGCCGCTCGGCGCAAACCGCAGTCTGGCGCATCGGAGAAGCCCTCACCCGTCTGCTTGCGCCCATCACGACCTTTACCTCAGAGGAGGTTTGGGGATATTTGCCCAAGGTCCCTGATCGGCCGGAAAGCGTTCATTTGGCGCAATTCCCGTCGGCAGCCGAATTGCTCGGCGAGGGGATTGCGCCTGATGATCCCGCGCAGCGACAGGACTGGAGCGCATTGCTTGGGATTCGCGACGAAGTGATGAAGGCTCTGGACACGGCGCGCAACAGCAAACTTATCGGCAAACCACTTGAAGCCCAGCTCGCCATTGCCGCATCTGATCCCGCGTACTCGCTGTTGGCACGCTATAAAGATCAGCTGCGCTACCTGTTCATTGTGTCGGCGGTGACGCTCACGCAAGCTTCAGGCAATGGCACGGGCGGCGTGCACGTCGAGGTGACGAAAGCGGATGGAGCCAAGTGCGAGCGTTGCTGGAATTACTCGACCCACGTTGGCGAGGACAAAACGTATCCTACAGTCTGCGAGCGTTGCAGCGCCGTGCTGAAAGAGCTTGAGGCTTCGCGCTAATGAGGTTTCCCCCTGGCGAAAATTGGGAAATGTTGTACCCCTTGCGTTGGTTCCGAGCATCACTACGATGAGAGCATAATTTACCTGGATCGGGCGACCTGTGAACTGGCGAAAGCTGCGAATATTCCTGTTGACGGTATTGGCGCTCGCGCTGATACCGGCCACGCGCTACTACCAGATCGATGCTCCGCTGTTGGGTTATCTGAAAGGCGCGCGCGCAGTTGATCCGCTGTCGCTGCATCTGGCGGGCGAGTTTGTCGAGAATAATCTTGGCACTGAGCAAGGCGCCGACGGCTCGGTTACGGTGCGCATGATCGCGCAGCAATACCTGTTTATTCCTCACTGCATTCTGGTTCCCGCCGGGGTTCCGGTTCATCTGCGAATTACCAGTGCCGACGCTGTCCACTCGCTCGCTTTCAATGGGACGGACTACAACGTAAAAGTTCTGCCGGGCACGATCAGCGAAGCTCAACTTCAGTTTGGGAATCCGGGCGAGTTCAAAACAGTGTGCCGCGAATTCTGTGGAGCGGGACATTACGCCATGCGATCCGAGTTGAAAGTGGTACCGCGAGATCAGTTCCCTGTTTTGCGGGTGGGAGAAAGGGGGAACTGTGCGGCGCAATAGAGGGCAGGCCTTTTATGGCTGGAGTGTCCCGTGGCTCGCGGCTGCCATGGTTGCGATGGGCTCGATGATGGTGGTAGCGAGCGACAGCGTGCCCGAGCGAATTCCATCTTACGTATCGTGGACTCCGGAGACGATTGCCGCAGCTTCGTCAGGCGATGCTTTTCGAGGCATGCTGCTGGCCAAGCGTTGCGAACATTGCCATGGCGCGGAAGGCTTCAGCCCCACGGGTTCAACTCCGAATCTTGCGGGGATGGACCGACTGACAATCTGGAAGCAAATGGAAGATTTTCGAAGTCACAAGCGGGCATCGCGACCGATGGAGCCGATTGCGGAGTCCCTCTCGTCGCGTGACCTGGCGGATGTGGTGGCCTACTATGCGAGGCTGCCCGTCTTTGCGGACCTGCAAGACAACCGGAGTTTTCCGCAGTCTCGGCCCGATCTCGGCCACGCGGCGACGGCATCGCATCTGGTTTCGTTTGGCGACGGCGAGCGTGGCATCCCGCCGTGCCAGGCGTGTCATGGTCCGGTGGCGTATCGAATCGGATCTCCGTCGCTGGCGAATCAGAACGGTGAGTATGTTCTGAGCCAGCTTGAAGCATTCGCGAACCGGACTCGGGCTAACGACGTCAACATGCCGATGCGGACCATCGCGGGGCTGCTGACCGAGGACGAACGGCGGGCGCTGGCGGAATATTACGGGTCAGGGCTTGGGCTGCAGCCGGCAAGTTCAACTGCGTCGAGGTAAACCTGTTTGATGAGCCTTTGACAAAAGCAGGTTCCTCACCGGGCCTTCGGCCCTGTTCGGAATGACAAAGCGTTTTGCCGAAGCCCGACAGCCGCCTTACCGTAATTCCTCCATCGCCGCCTCAAGCGCTTCTCTGCCTGGGCGCGTCATTGATTCCGGAAGAGTGGCCAGCGGCTCGTCGACCATGTTCAGCATATCGAGGAAGCTGGGGGCTTTGGTGTTGACGTAAAAGATTCCGGTCAGGACTTCGCCTTTGTCGTGAGCTTCGCTCAGGCGGGTCATGGCTGCGATCCGGTCGGTCGGATCGTAATCTTCTTCCAGCTTGCGCAGTTGCAGGTGGGAGCCATCGTGCATGGTAACGCTAACCGTGGTTCCCGGATCATATTCCACGTCGATTTCCTCGAAGTGCGGGACAAAGCTCATCTCCTGCAACGCCTCGTCGTGATCCTTCACGTACTTGTAGGATTTGGTGGAACCCTCATGATCGTTGAAGGTGACGCAGGGAGAGACGACGTCGAGCATCACCGTACCGTGGTGCGCGATAGCGGCTTTCAACATGGTGCTCAACTGGCGCTTGTCGCCGGAGAAGGAGCGGCCCACGAAGGTCGCGCCCAGTTCGATCGCAAGCCCGCAGGTATCGATCGGCGGCAGATCGTTGATCACGCCCGATTTCAGTTTCGAACCAAGATCGGCGGTTGCAGAAAACTGGCCTTTGGTAAGGCCGTACACGCCGTTGTCTTCGATGATGTAAATCATGGGAAGATTGCGGCGCATGAGGTGAACGAACTGGCCGATGCCGATCGAAGCCGTGTCGCCATCGCCGCTTACACCGAGAGCAATCAGATTGCGATTGGCGAGCATGGCACCGGTGGCAACGGAAGGCATGCGTCCATGCACGGAGTTGAAGCTGTGTGAGCGGTTCATGAAATACGCGGGACTCTTGGAGGAGCATCCGATGCCGCTCAACTTGGCGACGCGCTCGGGTTGCACGCCCATGTCGTACATGGCTTCGATGATGCGCTCGGAAATCGCGTTGTGGCCGCAGCCGGCGCAGAGCGTGGTCTTGCCGCCCTTGTAATCGATAACGCTCAGGCCGATGCGGTTGGTTTTCGGTTCCGGATGTTTGGGTTCTGTGGTAGGCGTGGTCGCCATTTACTTGCCCTCCATAGTGCTGAGTTCGTCGGTGACGGAGCGAGCATCGAGCGGCAGTCCGTCGAGATGGCTGATGCTGCGCAGGCGCGTGGTCAGTTCCGGTTTGAGGTCCAGCTTGAGCAGACTGAGCATCTGCGCGTCGCGGTTCTGTTCGACGACGTAAGTGCGATCGTGCTGTTCGATGAATTCATGAACCTCACGGGTGAAGGGATAAGCCCGGAGCCGCAGGTAGTCGGTTTCGATAGCGTACTCGTTGCGCAGCTGGTCGCGGCTTTCGGTTACGCCCCAGTGCGAGGTTCCGTAGGCGATGATCCCGATCTTCGCACTCGCTCCCTTAATAATCTCGGGACGCGGTACGAAGGAGCGAGCGGTCTCGAACTTGCGGTTGAGGCGCTCCATGTTGTTTTCGTAATCGTCAGGGCGCTCGCTGTAGTTGGATTTGTCGTTGTGTCCGCTGCCGCGCGTGAAATAGGCGGCCGCAGGATGCTCGGTTCCGGGCAGCGTGCGGTATCCCACGCCGTCGCCGTCCAAGTCTTTGTAGCGCGCAAAGCCGCCCAGTTTCAACAAGTCTTCCTTGTCGAGAACCTTGCCACGATTGATCGGTGTTGTCGGGTATTCGAAAGGATCGGACATCCAGTTGTTCATGCCGAGATCCAGATCGGACATGACGAACACCAGCGTCTGGAACTGCTCCGCCAGATTGAACGCTTCCGATGCCATGCTGAAACATTCCGCAACCGAGGAAGGAATCAGCATGATCTGCTTGGTATCGCCATGGGAAAGGACTGCTGTGGTAAGAATATCGCCCTGGGAAGTGCGAGTGGGTAGGCCGGTTGATGGACCGACGCGTTGAATGTCCCAGATCACCCCGGGGATTTCCGCGTAGTAAGCCAGGCCTGCGAACTCCGACATCAGCGAAATGCCGGGGCCGGCGGTCGCGGTCATGCTGCGCGCACCCGCCCAACCCGCGCCGATCACCATGCCGATTGCCGCCAGTTCATCTTCAGCCTGAACGATGGCGAACGTGGCTTTGCCGTCGGGGCCGATGCGATGCTCCTTCATGTACTCGATCATCGTCTCTACCAGCGAGGACGATGGCGTGATGGGATACCAAGTGACGACCGTGCATCCGGCAAACGTGCAGCCGAGAGCCGCGGCGGAGTTGCCGTCGATGATGATTTTGCCGGCGGTCTTGTCCATGCGCTCGATGTAAAAAACTCCGCGCTTCTGCAGACTGGCTTTCGCGTAATCGAATCCGGCCTGCGCCGCGGCCAGGTTGAGATTGGCGGCTTTCACTTTTTTTGCGAACTGCTTGCGAATCGCCTTTTCCACCTCGGCCATTTCGATAGCGAGAAGTTGAGCGACCACGCCCACGTACACCATGTTCTTGACCAGTTTGCGCAGCTTTGCCTCGGGGCAGACCGTGGCCACTATTTTGTCGTAGGGAACAGAGTAAAAAATAAGGTCGCTGCGCAGCTTGTCGAGGGCGAGCGGTTCGTCATAGAGAACGGAAGCGCCGGCAGCCAACGACATGACGTCGTCCTGAGCGGTTTCGGCATTCATGGCGACCAGGAAATCGATTTCCTTCTTGCGGCCGATGTAGCCGTCTTTATTGGCGCGAATGGTATACCAGGTGGGCAGTCCCGCGATGTTCGAGGGAAAAAGATTCTTGCCCGAAATCGGCACGCCCATTTGGAAGATGGCACGCAGCAAGACCGTGTTCGAACTCTGCGAGCCCGAGCCATTCACGGTGGCGACCTGAATGCTCATGTCATTGACGACGCGCTTGCGCCCCAATTGCCCGCCTGCTCCTTGAGGCACGACATCCGTAGTGGCCATCCCACACCTTCCTTATGGTTAAGGGGCGGAGTGATCCGCCCGACATTTATTTGAGGGGAACCGATAATTATACGGCGAGGGCGCTCCCGGAGCACGTCCAATCGCCTGTCCGGGCCGGAAGGGAACCTGTTTGGGAACGAGCGAAAAGAGTACTCCGGACTCAGGACACGGTTTTGAAGAACTGGGCAATGTTACGGAACTTATTATATCGTGACACGAGTAAATCCGCAGGCGGGAGTTTCTTCAGTTCCGCGAAATGTTTCTGCAGGCTGACGTCGAGCAGATTGGCCGCCGCTTCGTGGTCCCGGTGAGCTCCGCCTTCAGGCTCAGGAACGATGTCGTCGATGCAGCCCAGTTCGCTGAGATCTGTGGCCGTAATGCGCATGGCTTCGGCCGCCAACTCCTTCTTGGTGGCGTCTCGCCACATGATGGCGGCGCAGCCTTCAGGAGAAATCACCGAGTAAATTGAGTTCTCCATCATGAGGACGCGGTCGGCCACGGCGATGGCCAATGCCCCGCCGCTGCCCCCAACACCGATCACGGTCGCGATGATGGGCACTTCGAGGCTGGCCATCTCGCGCAAGTTGTGGGCAATGGCCTCGGCTTGTCCACGCTCTTCGGCGTGAATTCCGGGATAGGCGCCGTCGGTATCGACCAGGGTAAAAATCGGCCTGCGGAATTTCTCCGCGATTTGCATGACGCGCAGCGATTTGCGGTAACCCTCCGGGTTCGGCGTGCCGAAGTTGCGGTACACGCGCTGCTTCATGTCCCGGCCCTTCTGGGTGCCGACGACCAGAATTTCTTCGCCGTGGAAGCGAGCCATTCCGCAAATGATCGCGGCATCGTCACCGAACGTGCGGTCGCCGTGAATTTCGCTGAAGTCGGTGAACAGGCGATCGATATAGTCGAGAGTCTGCGGTCGCTGGGGATGCCGTGCCAGTTCGGTTTTCTGCCACGCGGTTTGGGAAGCCTTCATCTCCTCCCTCAAGATGTGAACCCGTTCTTGTAGCTCAGCCAGCTGGCGGTGAGTCTCAGTGTTCTGCCCTGAAGTAGCCTCGATCAACGCCACCTGACGTTCGATCTGCTCCAACTCCTGCCGCGCTTTGTTGTTTACTTCCATGAATTCTAGCCGATCGTGTTCAGCTGATCACTCGCACACTGCCGCGTCCGCATATTTGTTCGACGCGGGCGATGAAGTTGCGATCCGGCAAAACATTATAGCCCTGCGCTTCCATCACCACCATGAAATCCCCGGCACGTTCCACGTCAAACAATACTCGTGCCTCGCCTTTGCGCTCCTGGAAAAGCGCGTGGAGATCGTCCACGGTCGACTCAGCCGCGGTTTCGAGGGGGACGCGAATGCGAAGCGCGCGCGGCAAGGGGACCTTGGCTTCCTCCAGCGGCATGATCTCGGCGGCGGTTATTTTTGGATTCGCTCCTTCTTCAACTCTTACTCCCGCCCGCACCAGCACTGGGACTTCCAGCTTCACCTTATCCTGCAGACGCTTGTAAGCTTCAGGGAAGACGATCATATCGAGTGAGCCAGACATGTCTTCGAGCGTGGCCTGGGCGTAGAAATCTCCGCGCTTGGATTTGAGCACGCGCAAGTTGGCGATGATGCCGGCGGTCGCGATGGTCTCATCCTTGCCGGTGGATTTCGTCATCGCGCCGATTTCCACGATGCTGAGCGCCTGCAAGTCCTGCAGCTTGTCTTTGTATTTTTCCAGGGGATGACCGCTGATGAAAAATCCCAGGATTTCTTTTTCGGAAGCGAGGCGAGCCTGTTCGTCCCAGTCAGGAATGTTGGGAAGCTTGTCATTGTCCGCCGCGGAGTCTTCCTGCTGGAAGACTCCGAACAATCCGTGCTGACCGGATTCCACGTCGCGCTGGGTTTTCTGAGCGCGCTCCATGGCGCGGTCGAGAACAGCCATTAATTGCGCGCGGCGGCCGAGCGAGTCCATTGCGCCGCTCTTGATCAACGACTCCTGGACTCGCTTGTTGAGGAGTCTGAGGTCGACGTTCTCGCAGAATTCGTAAATCGATTTGAAGCGGCCGAGTTTCTTCCGCGCGGCAACTATGGACTCAATTGCGTTGCCGCCCACGTTCTTCACCGCAGCCAGACCGAAGCGAATGGCTTCTCCGTGCGGAGTGAAGTTCGCATCCGACACGTTGATATCCGGGGCTTCGACTGAAATGCCCATCTCGCGGCATTCGTTGATGTACTTCACCACGTCATCGGTACTGCCGGTGACGGAGGTCAGCAGAGCGGCCATGAACTCGACGGGATAGTGCGTCTTCAAATATGCGGTGTGATAGGCCAACAGCGCATACGCGGCGGAGTGCGACTTGTTGAAACCGTATCCGGCAAATTGCGCCATGAGATCGAAAATCTTCTCGATCTTCTTGGGTGGAAATTTGCGTTGGGCAGCGCCTTCGACGAAGCGCTCACGCTGCTGCGCCATCTCCTCGGCTTTTTTCTTGCCCATGGCGCGGCGCAGCAGATCGGCTTCGCCGAGGGAGTAACCCGCGAGGCGGTTGGCGATCTGCATCACCTGTTCCTGGTAGACGATCACGCCCAGCGTCTCTTCGAGAATTTCTTTGAGTTCCGGGAGTTCGTACTCGACTTTCTTGCGGCCGTGTTTGCGGTCGACGAAGTCGTCGATCATTCCTCCCTGGATCGGGCCGGGGCGGTAGAGAGCATTCAGCGCCGTAAGATCTTCAATGGAATTCGGTTGGTACTTGCGCAACACGTCGCGCATGCCGTGCGATTCAAACTGGAAGACGCCGGAGGTTAGTCCTTTGTGGAAGACTTTTTCGTAGGTTTCGGCATCGTCCAGGGGAACGGTTTCGAGAGTGATCGGCGTGCCGCGGGTTTGCACGATCAGTTTCAGAGCGTCGGTGAGAATTGTCAGCGTGGTCAGGCCGAGGAAATCCATCTTCAGCAGGCCCATCTTTTCGATGGCGACCATGTCGAAGGCGGTGACGATTTCGTCGTTCTTGGTCTTATGAAGCGGAACGAGTTCAGTGAGAGGCCGAGGCGAAATTACTACGCCGGCAGCGTGAACGCCGGAGTTGCGCACCATCCCTTCCAGCTTTCTCGCCGTCGCCATCAACTCGCGAATCTGGCCATCTTTTTCCATCGCTTCGCGAAGTTGAGGGGAGTCCTCGATGGCCTGATCGAGCGTGATGTTGAGCTGCAGGGGGACCATCTTGGCGATGCGATCGACGTCGGCGTAGGGGATGTCCATGGCGCGGCCAACATCTTTAATTGCGGCTTTGGCGGCCATGGTACCGAAGGTGATGATCTGGGCGACGTTGTCGCGGCCGTATTTCTGGGTGACGTAGTTGATGACCTCGCCGCGCCGGTTCATGCAGAAATCGATATCGATATCTGGCATGGAGACGCGTTCAGGATTCAGGAAACGCTCGAACAGCAACTCGTGCTGCAGGGGATCGATATCGGTGATGCCGAGGGCGTAGGAAACCAGCGAACCGGCGGCCGATCCGCGGCCCGGGCCGACGGGAATGTCGTGCTCTTTGGCGTAGCGGATGAAATCCCAGACGATAAGAAAATATCCGGAAAACTTCATCTGCTGGATGATGGCGAGTTCGCGTTCGAGCCGCTGCTCGTAATCGGAAATCGAATGCTTCAGTTTGCCTTGGTCGTGCACCGGCCGCAGCGCGGCCAGGCGGCGCGCAAAACCTTCGCGGGAAACATGAACGAAATAGCTGTCGATGGTGTAGCCGGGTGGGACGTCGAATTGCGGGAACGGCGTCGCTACTTTCTCAAGGCGCAGGCTGCAGCGCTCGGCAATGTCGAGCGTGCGTGTCAAGACTTCGGGCGAATCTTTGAACACGCGATACATTTCGTCGTGGTTCTTGACGAAGAATTGCGTACCGTCGAACTTCATCCGCGCCGTATCGTGGATGGATTTGCCCGTCTGGATGCAGAGCATTACATCCTGCGCGTGGGCATCGTCCTCGCAGAGATAGTGGCTGTCGTTGGTCGCGACCAGCGGCAATCCGAGATCTTTTTCCAGCTGGAAGAGGCCGGGATGGATTTTGTGCTCCATCGCCAGACCTTGATCTTGAATCTCAAGATAAAAATTTTCTTTGCCGAAAATGTCGCGGTAGGTTCCGGCGGCCGCGAGCGCGGCGTCGTACTTCCCTTCCGTCAGGCGCTCGGCGACTTCGCCTTTCAGGCATCCCGAGAGGCCGATCAGGCCGCGCGAATGTTCCGCAAGAAACTTCTTGCTCACGCGCGGCTTGTAGTAGAAGCCGTGCAGCGAGGCTTCCGATGTGATCTTCACCAGATTGCGGTAGCCTTCTTCGTTCTGGGCCAGAACCAGCAGATGGTTGTAGGTGTCGCCCTCGGGCGGAGTGCGCTCGATGTTGTGATCGTCTTTTTTGCAGATATAAAGTTCGCAGCCGATGATGGGCTTAACGTCATATTTATGGGCCGCGTTCACGAAGTGGACCGCGCCAAAGATATTTCCGTGATCGGTCATGGCGACGGCGGGCATGCCGAGTTCTTTGACGCGCTGGCAAAGCTTTTCGACGTCGCAAGCGCCATCGAGCAGGGAATAATCGGTGTGGAGGTGCAGATGTACGAATTGGGACACGGGGCTCGATGTCATTTTACGTTGGGCTCATTCTAACGGGAAACGGCGCCGCGCAAGCGGATAGTTATCCACAGAGCGGAGAGCGAACAAGGGAAAACCTGTGAAGCACGAAGGACGCCAAGTGGCACGAAGGCTCTAACGAGAAAGCCATCGTCGATTTCACTGGAGCTAGAGCTATCTTAAGGCATTCCAGCAACGAAGGGCAGGAACCAGCGGTACGCAAAAGACAAGACCAAGGGCAATGTTAGCTAGGGTCCACGGAAATGGCGTTTCAATAATTGAGCGGATCACTACGAAAACTCCTATAGCTGCCATGGAGGCGACGAACAGCGCTACCGCCCACTTCTTCAATTGCATTAATCCCACACCAAGAGCTGCCCAATAAATGCTCATCAGTCCCAGCAATGAGTAATTGGGTCCGCCGTAATTGATGCGGGACCTAAGGTTCAACAGAAACAGGAGCACCAAGATCGCCGCGAATCCTATGGCTAGATAGCCGAACTCGCGAAAGACATTTGGATTACTCTGCTTCATCGGTTTGTCGAAACCCTTTAACGCGGGTGGTAAAGGGGATAACAGGGTAAATCGAATCAGATTACTGCCCTTCGTTGGCACCGGGCAGACGGAAGCTCACTCCGCGGATGTCGTTCGCTTTGGTCGTGGCGGGAAGATCGAGGTCAACGAGTGGAATCTTCTCGGTGTGCTGCGGAGAAAAATTCCATAGCGTCTGGCCTACGATGGCATAATTCTGGATTTCCTGTTTGTGCTGATCGCGGAAAACCAGCACCGTGGCGGGAGCAGCTTCCGTGCGTTCTGCCTGATGCGGCCTGGGCGCTGACCTCGCGTAGACATCTTGATCGCCCTGGTCGCGCATTCTTTGCTCATTGAGGCTCTGGGCGTTCATCTCGTTCGCAAGGCCGGTTTGGTCTTGCTGGTCTTGATCGTAGGAGGAACCGGAGTCCCACCACCAGTACGGGTCGATTCCGACGCCGAGCCAGGGATATCCGTAGCCATAACCACAGCCGTATCCGTAACAATTGTTTCGGAAGCCGTGGGTGCGGATTCGCAGATTGCGGGAGTGATTAAAGTTCCTGGCGTTCAGGCCGCGCGAAGAGGATGGTCGATTGAAGGACGGTCGATTGAAGGATCGCCGGCCAGCGAAGGAACGGGGGGCGATACCGGAAGCTGCGCGCGTTCCTGCGAAAGCGTGGCCGCCGGCCGAATGTCCGCCGAAACTACCGTGAGCGGAAAATCCGCCGTGGCCTCCGGCTGAGCCATGACCGCCGCCGTGCTGTGCCTGAAGCGGCAAAGACGCCGCCAACAGCAGGAAACCCGCAATGGCTAAAAGGCGCCGCATATCCAGATTATAAGCCTGATTCGGGCCGCAGAAGGCAGGAATTTCGTGCTGCGGAAAGCTAGCGCTTCTTTCCTTTTGCTTTTGCCTTTGCCTTCTTGCTGGCTGATTTTTTCGCCACAGGCTTCTTTGCCGAATGCTTGGCTGCGGCTGCTTTGGGCGCCGGCTTAGCAGATTTGGCCGCCTTCCCTGCAGCTTTGGCCGGCTTGGCTTTTGTGTCAGGCTTGGGACCAGGTTCCGGCTTTGTCTTCTTTACCGGCGCTGGAACCGGTGCTACAGGCGGGGGCACTGCGGCGGCTGCCACGGCCGCTGCCTTCTTCGCTTTGCCTTTGAGTGGCTTGCCTGGTACTTGCGCAACCGGGGAAGGCGCGGTTGTCGGTGCCGCGGCTTTCGGTCCGCGACCTCGCCGCGGTGGCGGTGGTGGCGGTGGTGGCGGTGGCGCGAATGGCTTTAAGAATTTCAAGGTCTCGGTGCGCGAACGCAGTTTGCCGTCGATCAGGAGCATGAACACGTCGCGCGCGATCTTCGGATACTCCGGAAGCTGCGGGGTGATCAGCAGTTCCGTCATCTCAGGCAGCGGAATTCGCTTCTGCACATCTCGCCACTTGGTAAAGAAGTTCTTGATCTTCTGCGCCACCGATTGCTGCCGCGCCGTCACCGCCAGAAACAGAACCATTTCCGGGCGTGCCGAGGAAAGCAGGTTCCACGTCCTCGACGGCGTTGCCGCTTCCTTACCCATCAACCGCTTCGCCAAGCCTTTGGCGTGATCTTCAATGTCGCGCCAGGCTTCAATCAAATCCTTACGCGGAATCTGCTTTCGGAGATCCGCGATATCTTTTTCCGACAGGTGTGCCGTCAAGAAATGCATTACCGCCGCCGAGGGATCGACGGTGTAGCCCAGGTCCACAATCTGCTGCCGGGTCTTCATCAACTGGCTCAGGCCGTTTGTATCGACCTTGGCCGTAGTCCAGTGCGGGTGCAGGACTTTCAGGAACTCTTCTTTCTCGAGCGCGCGCACCACACTCAGAGGATCGTCTTCGTGCGCCAGTTGCGCGATCTCGTGTCCGACCGCGCTTTTCGAGATGTGTTCAATGTACTTATTCTCTTTCGCGGAGTCGTAGCGCTGCTGGGTGCGCTCCTCCAGCGGCCAGTGGAAACGCGCGGCAAAGCGCGTAGCCCGGATCAGACGCGAGGGGTCCTCGACGAACGAATAGTTGTGCAGGATCCGCAGCACCTTGGCCTCGATGTCGGCCACGCCATTGAACGGATCGAGCAGCAGTCCGCGCGAGCCCTCATTCAGCGACAGCGCCATGGCATTTACGGTGAAATCGCGGCGGCGCAGATCTTCCTGAATGCTGGCGGGAGTGATGATGGGCGGCTTACCCACCTTCTCGTAGTTTTCCGTGCGGGCCATGCCGACTTCGGCACGGACGTTGCCCGGCAATACCAGAAACAATGTCCGCACATCGTCGTCGTGGCCGGCGAGTTGCGCTCCGGAACGTTCGAAATCCTTCTGTAATTTGAGCGGGTTGCCCTGGACGGTAAAGTCGAGGTCACGAATGGTGAAGCCGCTGATGATGTCGCGGATTGCACCGCCGGTAAGGTAGAGGGTCATGCCCGCCGCGCGGGCTACGCCTTGCACCAGATTGACGCCTTTCATCTGATCCGGCGTCAACCGGATTTCCATGGTGTAAATGTAATCAGCCATTCGTCTTCAAGCGATCCATCAAGCGGCCGAGGCGGCGTTTCCTGCCGATCCCTGGGGTTAATCCCGCCCTACGCCAGCGTTTTCCACAAGATTTCCACAGCCTGACTCGGCCCAACCCTGGCCCTTAGACTCTAAACGCTACACAAGCCACTCAATACAAAACACTTATGCAGACTTGAGTGGTGCCAAGGCAACTTAAAGGAATAACACAACGTTTACGATTTGGCTACTGCCAACGTGGATTCCCACGATTTTCGAGGAAATAGTGCGAGAATCACGGTGCAGGCTTCGGGCGTTTTCCCCGGACGCCGGAAGCCGAATCCATGCCCTCGACTCACAAGAAAGTGATTGTCCGCAAGATGGACCGGGATTCGGTCTCCGGCTATGTCTCGCCCGCGCAGTTCGTCAACGAAGGCAAGCTCGAGTTGCTGAACACCGCCGGCAACGTGGTCGCCATGGAATTGCGGGAGATCAAGGGCGTCTACTTCGTACGCGAGTTTGGCGACTCCGAATCCCTCACCCGCAAGACTTTCACTTCCCGTCCCCGCTCCGAAGGCTTGTGGGTGCGCCTGCGCTTCAAAGACAACGAAATCCTCGAAGGCCTCATGCCCGCCGACCTCACCCAAACCACGCCGGAAGGTTTCCTGATCAATCCTCCGGACCAGCGCTCGAACACGCAACGCATCTTCGTCCCCCGCACCGCGTTGGAGTCGCTGACCGTGTTGGCGGTGATTGGCGCCACGCGGCGCCCGCGGCGAGGGGCGGCGGAAGATCAGCGGCAGGTGACGTTGTTTGAGGAGTGACGGACGGTGCTCGGGATTTTGATTTCCTCGCCAGCGCCGATACAAAACCGGGAAGGGCACGACCTTCCAGTCGTGCCGCAAAGTTTGGAACAATCAATCGGGCTTCAGCCCCCGAGGTACCTAGCGACGCGGAGCACGTGCGTGTTCCTCTCCTAAATCCTTGCCATTCCGAACCGGGCGCCAAGCCCGGTGAAGAACCTGCTGTTGAAGTTGCAGCAAAGCGGGTCCCTATCCTTTTCGCGTTCTTTGCGAAAGGGTGGGACTCCACCGGCTCCAAACCCTGGGGATTTTCCAGCACGACAAAAAAACGCTGCCGCCCGGCAAGCCTTCTGCGCTACAATCTCCGGCGGAGGACACGAACATGAGCAGCCCCGCCATTCACCTATACCCCTCCCCGATGGCCCACCTAACTTGGTCGCCCGCCGAGAAAGCCATCGCCAGAAAAGCCTTCGACCTCGCCCTACAGCGGGAGTTCGAGTCGCTTATCAGCAAGGCAAAAGAGATGGCGACAAAGATTGAGCAGCCATCCGACCTGTGGGACTTGGAACGTTATCTCACCCAACGCCGCCAGGAGATAGACCGCCAGTACGACTACCGCTATTCGGTCCTCCCCGAAGTCTTCGGCATTCTCATCCGCAAGGGCCGCCTCCGCGAGGAAGACCTACGCGGCCTGCGCGACGACAAGCTCGACTACATCCAAGCCTACGCGAAGCTCTGAGACTTGGATGGACCCACTCCTCGCGCGTTAAATGCGCGTGAGTGCCTTATCCCTGGAAGGTCGATCACTTGGGGGCTGGCCGAGCCGACGCATTTCGTCCGAGCCAGCGTGAATTGGATGCCCCACCCGGGGCGGTCACGGGTGGGGCATCCCGTGCCGTGTTAGGGTACGGCTGGGCCAGCCCCCTTCTGTGTATGTCAAGGGCGTCGGGCATGGTAAATACGATTATCTGGTTGAAAACTCTGAAGGGCAGGTTGTGACCGGCTACAAAGGATCGAGTGGAGAAGAAATCCGCCGATTGGCCGAGAAATACGGATGGCACTAATGAGCGAATACCAGTGCTGTTTTTGCGGGAAAGGCATCGCACACGTCAGCCCTGATGTGGGTGGACTCCTGTACTCCACTTGTGCGGATCGTGCGCGTGAATTCCAGTTGGATCAGCAGGTGTGGTGTCACACGAAGTGCCTGACCGATAGGCTGCATCCATCAGTCAAGATGTATGTACTGGATGTGCTAGAGATGCGTGAAGAGGCGAAAGACGCGCCTTGAGGGATCACAGGTAAGCCGCGCCAGATTCTACCGGCAGTGGCAGGCGTCGGAGCCGCGGGGGGGCTGGCCCATGCGCCATCACGACCGAGGCTGCCCCATCCCGCCGCGATTTTCGGCCGGTGGGACACGATGCTGCATGGGCCGGGTTAAGACGGCTCGTGCTCATCATTTCGTCCTTTGCGCATGGGATTAAAGGAATGCGGCTCCGCCTGTCACGAACCTTCCACATCCTCGTTGTGACATCCAACCTTGCCCTCCGCCAAAAATCACTTCATCATTGTCGAAGCACTGACGGTAACCCGACCCAATTGACGACCACACCTAACTCCTGTGTTTCACGGACTTTACCTCTAACTCTTTTAGAAGACGTATTTTGCCGACAATTTTTTCCAAACCCCGCGTCCAGCAAGACTTTCAGAAAAACAGGGGGGTGGGGGTATACCCCAAATGAATCGGAATCGCGCTCGACGCAGCAGCGCACCTCAGATACCAGTCAGATTTATTACAGTTAGAAATTCACCGGCAAACGAATGCGGTCCGAGTCAGGAGGACGACGGTTTCACTTACGCGCACAGAACCTAAGTCCCTTGAGCACAAGATCTTACCCCTAAGCGCTTGTGCCCTTTGGATTAACTCGCATTTTCCCGCCAAGTCGATGATTCCAATACCGCGGGTGGGCATAGGGTATCCCACATTGTCCTGCTTAGGAACCGCAACCACCCGAGTAAAGGTCCCTTTACCCGCAGCGCCGAGGAATGTTTCGTATCCAAAATCCGCACCGCAGAAATCCGTCGCCGCCGCGTGATATTCTTCCCGCTTCCATACAAGCAGGGGGAAAATGACTTTCTCGCGCCGTGATTTCGTTAAGACCTCCGTTCTCGGAGCGGTCGCTGCTGGAGTAGGAACCCGCGCCCAAGGTGAAGATGCCAAGCAAAATGCCGCGCCAGAGAGCGTTGCTAAGCAGGATCAGGCGCGATCCGGATCGCACAAGCGCCCCGTCATCGTCTGCGCCAACAACGGCTACGCTTACCTGGAGAACGCATTCGCCTTCCTGAAAGGCGGAGGAGACACACTCGACGCCGCCCTCAAAGTGGTGAAAGGTCCGGAAGACGATCCCAATGACGATTCGGTCGGCCTCGGCGGGATTCCCAATGAAGAAGGCGTGGTCGAACTCGACGCCTGCTGCATGCACGGACCGACACGGCGCGCGGGCTCGGTTGGCGGCGTGCGCAACATCAAGAACGTCTCGCTGGTCTCGAAAGCCGTGATGGACCACACCGGCCACGTCATGCTGGTGGGCGAAGGCGCGGAGCGCTTTGCCGTGGCCGTAGGCTTTCCGCGCGAGAACCTGCTCACCGAACACTCGCGCAAGATCTGGCTACTCTGGAAAGAGTTTCATTCCACCGACGACTGGTGGGGACCGGGCCTCGCCGACCCGCACTGGCAGCCTCCCGCGACGAACGACACACCTCAGTCCGAACTGTGGCGAGAGAAAATCCAAAACCTGCTGGCGCGCGCGGCCGAGCTGGACATCGAGCCCGAACTTCAACTTGCTGCCGTGCGCAAAGTTCTTTTTCCACCCACGGGAACGATCCACTGTTCCGCGTTGAACGATAAAGGCGAGATTTCCGGGGTCACCACCACCAGCGGATTAGCCTTTAAACTCCCCGGACGCTGCGGCGATTCGCCCATCATCGGCGCGGGCTGCTACACCGATCAGGATGTAGGCTCGGCCGGAGCCACTGGCAGTGGCGAGGAAAATATTAAAGTTGCGGGCGCGCATACCATCGTCGAAAACATGCGCCACGGCATGTCTCCGCAGGAAGCCGGCATGGACGCACTGAGGCGCATCGTCCGCAACTATAACGGCGACATGAGTAAGCTGTGTTTTCTCGACATGACGTATTACATCCTGCGCAAGGATGGCGCCTACTCCGGCGTTTCGTTATGGGAGGGCTACTCGAAAGGCCGTCCGCACAAGATCGCGGTGCACGACGGTACGCTGCGGGCCGAGGTGACGGTGAGCCTGCTGAAGGGATATTCGCAGGAGTTTCCGCCGGAACCGAAGGTGCCGGCTGAAGTATTGAAGGATTTCAAATAGCAAGAATGTACTGCGGGAGTTGAATCAGGAAACGATTGCGACGCCAGCCCTGGAGGCAGCCGCAACCAGATGGCGATCGAGCGTTGCAAGCGGCAAGTCTTGCGCGACCGCTGTTTCCAGATAAACGGCGTCGTAGGCCGTGAGCCCGAACTTTCGTCCTGCTTGCAAAGCTCGACGCATCGAAACTGGGTCTTGACTACTTTCGATGGCTTGGCTGATCACCAGGTCAAGATTATGCAGAGCTTGGGTAGTGTCCGATGGGGTAAAGACGCCTCGGCGTTCAGCGACGACGAATCCATTCGCAATTTCGAGTTGCCAAAGTGCGGGAACGAGGGCGTGAGCGCCGCGCAGTAACAACTCCCGGACGTGGTCGGCATAGGGCGCGGTGGGGCGGTTCAAAAACCAGGCTAGAGCAACAGAAGCATCCAGCACAAACCGCTTCACCTTCGGCCCTCTTCGATCAGGTCCTTGATCGTCATGCCCTTGGGCAGCGGCTTGGTGCGTTTGCGGATTCGCTCAATGTCGGCGAAAATTTCCTTCAAACTGACATTGTTATCCTTGCGTGCAGGAACCAGCATGGCCGCAAGCTTGCCTCGCCGGGTGATTCCGATCTGCTCGCCTTCACCGGCGCGCTCCACGAGTTCTGAAAGCTTCTGCTTGGCTTCAAACAGGCCTATCGTTTTCACCATCATCACCTAGATTATTAGTCTAGATGATTCCTTGGGATGTTTCAACCGTAATCCCACTGGCGAGCACCCACAATCCCTACGCGAACCTGATTTTGATATCGGGTCCCTTTTCCAGGTGAATGCTCTCGATGAAGCGCACTTTGCCGGTCAGCAGAGTCAGGATTACCGACGAAGTCCGTGTGCCTTCGCCGAAGAAGCGGACGCCTTTCATCAGCGCGCCATCTGTAACGCCGGTGGCGGCGAAGATGAGTTGCTTGCCGGGAGCAAGATCTTCGGCTTCGTAGATGCGGTTCTTGTCTTTGATTCCCATGCGGGCGAGGCGCTCTTCCTGGTCCGGGTTCACGACCAAGCGGCCGAGCATATATCCATTAAGGCAGCGGATGGCGGCGGCGGTGATCACGCCTTCCGGGGCGCCGCCCGATCCCATGACCGCATGCACGCCCGTGCCGATCACGGCGGCGGCGATGCCGGCCGAGAGATCGCCGTCACCGATCAGCCGGATGCGGGCGCCAGCGGCGCGGATATCGGCAATCAGTTTTTCGTGGCGCGGGCGGTCGAGTACGATCACGACCAGGTCTTCCACGTCGCGATCCATTCTCCTGGCGATGTTCTTAAGATTGTCGGCCACAGGCGCATCGAGATCGACGGCGTTCTTGCAGGAAGGTCCGACCACGATTTTTTCCATGTAGCAATCGGGAGCGTTGAGCAGGCCTCCGCGTTCAGAAGCGGCGAGCACGGTAATCGATCCCGGTGCGCCTGTGGCGCAGAGGTTGGTGCCTTCGAGCGGATCGACGGCGATGTCGACCTCGGGCACCTCGCGTCCGTCGGGAAATTCTGCGCCGACTTTTTCGCCGATGTAGAGCATGGGCGCTTCATCGCGCTCGCCTTCGCCGATGACGATGGTCCCACGCATGGGAATGGTTTGCATGGTTTGGCGCATGGCCTCGGTGGCCACCTGATCGGAAAGCTTGCGCTCGCCCTGGCCCATGGTGCGAGCCGAGGCAATTGCCGCCACCTCGACTATACGCAGAAACTCCAGCGCCAGATCGCTTTCAAGGTTTTCCCCGAAACTGCGGGCCTTGCCTTCCGGACGAGCTTGAGTAGCCATAAGTGCCTCCCGGCAGGGGTTATAAACCGGCCAATTCGACCGGCTTGTGAATATAACTCAATTGCAGACAGATTGAAAGAAACGGAGGACCTAATGGGAATAACCCATACTGGGCGCGGGCTGCTCCGTGATATTCTCGCAAGCCTGTCACGAAAAAGGAGTCTCATGCCTGAATCGCGCCCACTGACTTTTCTGTGCATCACGACCTATGAAAAGGGGCAGGAGTTCATGCGCGAGTGCAAGCGCCAGGGCTGCCGAGTGTTTCTGCTCACGGCGGAAAAGCTGCGCGATGCCGATTGGCCACGGGAAAGCCTGGATGACACCTTCTATCTTCCCGCCGAGATTGCTATCCCTGACATCGTGCAAGCGGTCACGCACCTGGCGCGAAACCAGAAGATCGACCGCATCGTCGCACTCGATGAGTTCGACATGGAAACTGCGTCGACGTTGCGCGAACATCTGCGGGTGCCCGGCATGGGACTTACCACCATGCGTTATTTCCGCGACAAGCTGGCCATGCGCATGCGCGCCCTCGATCGCGGGGTTCGCGTACCGGACTTCGTGCCGGTCTTCAACCACGAGGACATTCGTTACTACTTCGAGCATGTTCCCGGGCCGTGGGTGCTGAAGCCTCGGCAGGAGGCCTCGGCGATCGGAATCAAGAAAATTCACAACCCCGACGAACTATGGCCGATCCTCGAGCAACTGCGGGACAAACAGTCTACTTATCTGCTGGAGAAGTTCGTTCCTGGGGAGGTCTACCACGTGGATTCGGTGGTCTCCGAGAACGAAGTGGTCTTCGCCAACGTGAGCAAGTACGGCAAGCCGCCCATGAACGTGGCGCAAGGGGGAGGGGTGTTCACAACGTTCACCGTTCCTCGGGGAAGCGACGAGGATGCAAGCTTGCGGGAGGTCAATCGCGAACTGATTGCGGCGCTGGGATTGGTGCGAGGAGTATCCCACGCCGAATTCATCAAGGCGCATGCCGATGGGCATTTCTATTTTCTGGAGTGTGCGGCGCGCGTGGGCGGCGCTTACATCAACGAAATGGTCGAGGCGGCGACGGGAATCAACCTGTGGCGCGAGTGGGCGCGCATCGAGGTCGCGGGAGAACATGGAAGTTACCATCTGCCCCCGGCGCGCGAGGAGTATGCGGGAGTGATTATTTCGCTGGCGCGGCAGGAGGAGCCCGACACTTCGGGATACAACGATCCGGAAGTGTTCCTGCGCATCAAGAAGCATCACCACGCGGGACTGATTTTGCGCTCAAGCGATCCGCAGCGGGTGCCGGCGCTGCTTGAAGGCTACGCGCAGCGCTTCGCTCAGGAGTTTACTGCGGTGGAACCGCCGCGGGAAAAACCTACGGCGTAATGCGGTGTTTCCGATCCGTCTTCCGCGGGTAATCACTTCGCCTTCGCCTGCAGAATGCTAGACAGCGCGGATAGGTCGTAACTAAGCCCGAACTGTCCTTTCCAATCGCTGCCGGTCAGCAAATCTGTTTTGTTAGACCACTTCACTGCGACGGGAATCGAAGTGCCCTTCCCGATGTTAAACACAAGCTTGGTCTGCGCTACTCCGATCCATCCGGGTGTGCTCGTAAATACCTGGGAATTCGACGGAACGGAGATATTTGTTCCGGGGACCACGTTCGCCACCGTCACGTTCAGAACATTGGCGGCATATTGGTACTGGCCATAGCCAGCAACGCTAAATATCGCCCTCGGTGATTTTCGGTCTCCAATCGGTTGATCGAACTCCCCCGATAGTTGGTAATCTTTAACACGACCATATTTGGCTCCTACAGGAACGCTCGCAAACCACGAACCAGCCGCATTGAACGTTAATTGCGCACCTTCATCCTTGCTACTCCACACGTAGGCAAGCGCCGCGGTAGCATCATGGGTCGCGGGCTTGTCGGGCGGAGTCGAATATGTGTACTTGAAAGTGGCAAGACTGCCGCGCGCTTTATTGAGGACGGTATTACGCAGAGCCGTAAGCTGGCCTATATCTCCCGCCACTTTAACAACCGCTTGATTAAACGAGGCATTTTTCTCGAACACATTGAGTACGGCGTTCATATAAGTATCGAAGTCGGAAACAAGTTTGTCGAAGTTTGAATTTTTTTCATCTTCTGCCGCCGCGGCCTCCCAGTCGCCGCGGGCTTTGACAACATCCGGGTCTTTTGACACGGACTCCCAAGCCAGCTTCGTGTAATCCGTGTATAACTGTTTGGCCGCCTCGCTGATTGCGTTCTGGTTTGTGGAGATGGCCGCGTTCCAGCTTTGTGTGAATTTGGTTGAAGTCGGAGAATAGGGCCGATAGACAACCCAGTTGGCGCCGACGGAGGTGAAGGACAGATTATTCGAAGGAAGCAAAACAGATGCGATGCTGGAAGGGGTGGCAGCCGTGGCCTGTCCGGTGGTAGGCGCCGATGTGGTGCCCGACTGGGCAACATTAAAAGTAGTTGTGAGAGTGAGGTTTTGCAGAACGTCTAAGCTGGTGTGTCTGAAACTTGAAAAAGTTTCTCCAGCAAGGTATCGCCGGAGACCATTGGCATTCGCCTGAGCGGTCAAAGTAGTGCCGTTTACGGTGTCGGTAAAGGCTCCTGATTCCGATGCCAGGGAGATGAGATCTGTGGTAGTTGGTTTTGAAACCAGATTTGTCGATCCGCTCGTGTTCGCGTTGGCGCCAGTTTGGGGCACGTTCATCTTGGTTGAGAGTACTTGGGCGAGCTGGTTGGTCTCGGTTTGAAGCGCCGATTCAGCCAGGGATTTGGCGTCGGTGGTGAGGGTGGAGGACACGACGCGTAGATAGGCCTGGGTGAAGACGGCCCTCAAGAACAGGAGGGGTTGGCTGGTAGGCTCGAGCAAAATTTGATCGAGCTCATGGCCGGTAGGCCGAGACCGTGCTTTGTCGAATTCTTTATCGAGGGCCGGGCAGTAGGCATCGGCGATTCGCGATTTCTTGGCATCGCACGCGGCCTGATGTTCCGCACTGATCTGGGCTTCCGCCACGAAGGAAAGCAGCACTACGAAAACTACAAACAAATGCGGCCTGCATGTGCGCCTCATAGGTTTCCTCACGAAAAGACCTGTCGTTGGCCGTCCTGACGTTTCGACTGGTATTGACGATGGCTCAAAGCCTAAACGCCGACGATTTCCGGACTCCAGATGGCAACTCCACTGACAAATTCGATATCATCTTCGAGTTCGTTGGGGCCGCCAGTAGCGGCCTGCTGTTGAGCTATCGCGGTGCCGTCGGTCGGATTTGGAGAGAAGAGAGTTACCTGAAGCAAGTTGGAGCCTTGCAATATAGTCAGGTTAAATGACTTCTTGTCAGAATTGATTGGAACCGAAATTGGTCCGTTCGCGTCGGTTCCGTAGAGTACCGGCGGCACAATGGTGACGACCGTGCCGCTTTCTCCTGGAACGATCTGAATGGTCTCGACCGCCCCCTTTGTGCCCTGAATGTCGCCCTGAGTTTGCTGTAGCGCCATACTATGCCTCCAATTGAAGTTTTTTTCTGCCTAACCAGCGCTTGACTCTCTCGATCTGATCACGATGTACCCACATTCCCGCCTGCCTTCTTCGCCAGGTACGCGCCCTGGCCGAGGCCGAAGCCAGCCAGAACGGTCGTATCTACATCCGGCAGGGATACCGTCTTCAGAAACTGGATCGATCCCAAGAAGTGGTAGATCAACGTGCCGTACATGACAACGGCGACGAGGGTTACAACTATCATCTGAAAATCGCCGAAATCGAAACCTCCGAAGTCGTTCTGCACGAGATCTGTAAGGATGTTCTCGCCGTTGACTGGCTGCGCATTCTTGGGATTTGGGTTGGCCGGCGGAGTCACAGCAACCGCCGTCGGGGCTGGATTGGGTGGAGCGTGCACGACGACCCCAATCGCTGGATCTCCGGGAGCGGCCATGGCGACGGCCACGGATGGGACGTTGGTAGCGGGCGTGACGGCCACGGCGACGGGGGCAGGATTCGTGGCGGCGTTCACCTTGGAGGTAGTGATTGCCTTGGCGCCTCCGTAGGTGATGGCGCTCAATCCGGAAAGCACCAGCAGGTTTTGCGGAATGCTCACGCCGCCGAAGAAGTCCCATCCGGCGTACCAAACGCGGAACACCACGGTAGCGAGATAGGTCGAGAGCACCACCCAGAACCAGAGTGCGAGCTGGAATTTAGAGTTGCTATAGCGATTGTCCATTCCGACGATGAACTTAAAAGGCGCCCCTCCGGTTACGAGTGCCGCCAATCCGAGAATGACCAGGGCACAGGCGATGAGAATGAGAAATCTGCAGGCCGGAGATATCTCGTTCGGTATGTCGTCGATGGGAACAGACCATGGGCCGCGGAGATCCTGTAGTTCGTTGTTGCCGTTGATGTCGACGCGAAGATGGTCACCGACATGGAACTGCTTGAGGTGCGCCCTCAGGTCTTTGTCGTTGACTTTGACGTGGTAGGCCTTGCTGTCCTTTCCGCCACAGTCGATCTTGGCCGGGTCGGGCTTGCCGGGAACACAATCGTGGAGGGACATGCTTGCATAGTCGGAATCGACGGCGTCGAGGCGGGCATTTTCCAGCTTCACTATGGTGGCTGCCTTCGCCGCGTCGGGCTTGGGACTCTCCGCTGCAGGGGCGTTGCTTTGGGGAGCTGGAGCCGCGGGCTTCTTGACGACAGGCTTCTTGTCGGTGGTCTTCTTGTCGGCGGCGGGTGGAGTTGAGGCTGCAGTTTGGCATTGGACAACCGGCAGGGCCAGGAGCAGGAAGACTCCAAGCCGCAACAAAGTCTGAGATGTGCTCATGCAAGGCTCCCTAGATTACTTTCACATCGACGCCGCGATGAAACGATTTGCCTTTGCTACACACACGACAGCACCGTAGCTGAACGCTGTACCTGCCCGCTGACTTTCCTATGTTGTGGGGATTTTTAGGGCTCCGCTTCTTACGGCCTCGGTCATGTAAGAGAAAACGTAGGGCTAAGATCGCTGAAACCTCCCGCTGCCAGCGGCTTTAGTGGTGTTACAAAAACAGAACAAATTCGGCGGAATGGACGGGACAGGCTTGGCGACATGTGCCAGCGCGGCGAAATAGCGGGTTACTCAGCATCCAGGTACCGGCTGCACCGCCTATAAGGCGGCAGATCCCTAGTGGCTCTTCGGGAAGTTAGCTTGCGAACGATGGGAATGGCGAGGCGCCCTAGAACGCGTCGATCCCGGTCACGCTCTGCCCAATGATCAGCGAGTGCACGTCGTGGGTGCCTTCATACGTTTTCACTGACTCCAGGTTCATCATGTGGCGCATGATCGGGTAGTCATCGGCGACACCGTTGGCGCCGAGAATGTCGCGGGAGAGGCGGGCGCATTCGAGGGCCATCCAGACATTGTTGCGCTTGGCCATGGAGATGTGCTGGTGCTCGACCTTGCCCGCATCTTTCAGGCGGCCGACTTGCAGCACGAGTAGTTGCGCTTTGGTGATCTCGCTGATCATCCAGGTGAGCTTATCCTGCACGAGCTGGTGCGAGGCGATGGGCTGGTCGCGCCATTGCTTGCGCAAGATGGCGTATTGCAGGGCGCAGTCGTAGCAGGACATGGCCGCGCCGATCGCTCCCCAGGCGATGCCGTAGCGAGCTTGATTCAAACACATCAACGGAGACTTCAGGCCGTCGCTTTTCGGCAACAAGTTTGCCTCGGGGATGTGAACATCCTGCATCGACAGTCCCGAAGTGACCGAGGCCCGCAACGACCATTTGCCGTGAACGTCGTCCGAGGTAAAACCGGGGCGGTCTTTTTCTACGAGGAAGCCGCGAATCTTGTCGTTTTCGTTTTCCACCTTGGCCCAGATAACTGCTACGTCGGCGATGGTGCCGGAGGTGATCCACATCTTCTCGCCGTTGAGAATGTACTCGTTGCCCACTTTGCGGGCGCGGGTTTTCATGCCGCCGGGATTGGAGCCGAAACCGGGCTCGGTGAGTCCGAAGCAACCGAGCTTTTCGCCCTTCTGCATGGCGGGCAGCCAGGTTTGTTTCTGCTCCTCGCTGCCGAATTCGTAGATTGGGTACATGCAAAGTGCCGACTGCACGCTGACGAAGCTGCGCACGCCGGAGTCCCCACGCTCGAGTTCCTGGGTCATCAGACCATATTCGACATTGCCCATGCCGGCGCATCCGTAGCCTTTCAGCGACGCGCCGAAAAATCCTAGATCGGCCATGGGCTTGACCAGTTCGCGCGGAAACCGCCCGGCGCGGTTGCACTCTTCGATGATGGGGACGAGGTTGTCCTCGATAAACTGGCGGGTGGTATCGCGCACCAGGCGCTCCTCTTCGGTGAGCAGCGCATCGAACTGAATGAAATCGACACCGCGAAATTTGATGGCAGGCATGATGAATCTCCGTGAGCAATGAATCTCTAACCTGGGACTAACGGCATAAGCCAGAGGTTTGCCGCCCGCAGAACGAGCGTGCGCAGAAGGGCAGACATATGACGGTAGCAGGGGCGGGTGAGCCGGGTCAACGCGAGTGCTCTACTGGTGATTAATTCACTTTCTGAATCGTGGAATCCAGCGCGGGACGGTGCGGCGATATTGTTCGTACGGTTCTCCGAACTGCCGGCGCAGCGTGGGCTCTTCATAGAAAAGCACGAAGAGATGGGCGAGGAGAATGCAGAAGGCCCCGTACTCCGCAACTCGAGGAGCATGAAACAGCGCGGCTTGCCCAAGGATTACCAGTAGCACGCCAATGTACATGGGATTCCGCACGTAGCGGTGCGAGCCGGTGATGACGAGAAATTTCGTGGGCGCGATGGGCGCGGGCGTGCCGAGACCGCGGACCGCGAATTCCCAGGCGCAGCAGAAATAGATGCTGGCTCCCGCAATGAAACAAAAAATGCCCAGCCAAGCTAGAGGGCCGTGGCCGGCTATGTATTCCTGGCCGAGCAGATCATAGGGCACACGCAACGCTACAAATCCCGGTACGAGAATCGTGAATAGAAGCGTCTTCAGGAGTGGTCCCACAACCCGCGGCATGAGCTCCTCGCCAAAATACCCTGCAACCAAGACAACCGCCACAACCTTACTGTAAAATCAAATACGACGGAAGAGAGCCAGCACGCAGTCTGCAGAGTCTTCCCGAGTGGATTCCCGGTTTCCGGGTTAAGTCTTACGGGTCAGGATTTCTGAAGCATCCCATCCACAATTATCCGCGCGGAATTTGCCGGATTGAACTGCGCAATTGAGATCAGGAGAAGCGAACTATGGCAGTGGGAGCGAAAATCGCAAAAACAGCGGACCGCAAGAAAGTGATGGACACCAGCAAGAGCACGGATTGTCCCAAGTGCGGCAAGTCGACACGCATTGTCAAGCGCATGAAGGACCGCGAGCGCGGCGTCCCGGGCGGGATTTATATTTCCTGTTCGGCATGTGAGTTCTTCGAAAAGCTTTAAGGGCAGTCTTGAGTTTCAGGTTTCTGGTTTCAAGTGGCCGGAGAAGAGGGGATCGAGTTCCCTTCTCCGGCTTTCGTTATTTTGTGCGAACGGCTGCCACGGGTCTGCCTTCTCTGGTCGAAACCTGTACGGCGTTGACTGCGTGGCGGGACTCAATGCCATTCGCAAAGCAACTCCAGACAGGAACTGACCATCCAAAGGGGGGCCGGGAACCTGTTTAATAGCTAGTTCGGCGGAGCAGCACCACTCATGATGCGGATTGGCGGCATTCTAATTGGCCTGATCGCAGCGGCTATTTTGCAGTGCAGCTGCGGCGGTGGTAGCGCTGCGAGCAGCGGCGGGGTCACCAGCGGCGGCGGCACAACCGGTAGCGGAGGAAGCACCGGCAGTGGGACGAGCATTCCGAAGTTTACCCACGCGTTCCTTGTCATCGAAGAGAACCACAGCTACAGCGCTGTGATTGGAAGCTCCAGCATGCCCTATCTGAACGGCCTTGCGTCCGCTAATGGCCTGGCTACGCAGTATTACGCTGACACTCATCCTTCCCTGCCTAACTACTTCATGCTGACAGCCGGAGCGACTCTTACCGGCAGCCAGGGCGATGGCTTCAGCGGTGTCGTCACTCAAGACAATGTGGTCCGGGCACTGACGGCAGCGGGAAAAACCTGGAAGTGCTATGCCGAGGCATTGCCATCGGTCGGCTACTTAGGAAGTGATGTTCCGCCTTACGCTCATCATCATAACCCCTTCGTTTATTTCTCCGATGTTCAAGATAGTTCCACCCAGGCCAGCAATATCGTTCCCATTACACAACTCGCCACCGACATAGCAAATAATACTCTGCCCGATTATGCGTTTATAGTTCCTGATCTGAACGACGACGCACACGACTGTCCTCCCGGCATGACGACCTGTACGGATGCCCAAGTGCTGACGAACACCGACAACTGGCTGTCCGCTACTATTGGCCCGCTCCTGGCAAGCACGGCCTTCCAGAACTCGGTCTTAATCGTCACCTTCGACGAAAGCACAGCCTCCGATATTCAACATGGCGGAGGCCAAGTGGCAACGGTGATCGTGAGTCCTTTGGCAAAAGCAGGGTATCAGTCCACAACGCTCTACCAGCACGAGAGTACTTTGAGGCTGATGATGGAAGGCCTTAGCGTGACGGATCTACCAGGGGCGGCAGCTACTGCGCCGGATATGACGGAATTCTTCAAGTAAGCTCAACGGTGGACGAGCAACGGTCGTGCCGGTTCATTCCGGCGAAAGGCACGTCCGGTCTCGTGCTTAACTTCCCTACACTGCAACCGTAACCGACGTCTCGGTCCGTGTAACGGGCCTGTACAGCGTATCCCGCTCGATCGGGTCACGCCCGGCAGCGCGGATCAGGCGTTCCAGCTCTTCGCGACGCATTCCTTGTGGAGTGGTCGCGCCCGCATCGTGATAAATCTTCTCTTCGATCACCGTGCCATCCATGTCGTCGGCGCCGAAGCGTAGCGAGATCTGCGCGATCTTAGCTGTCATCATCTGCCAATAAGACTTGATATGCGGGAAGTTGTCGAGCACGAGGCGGCTGACCGCGATCTGCTTGATATCCAGCATGCCGGTGGTTTTTGGCAAGTGCTGCAGGGGCGTGTTATCGGGATGGAAAGCCAGCGGGATGAAAGTCTGGAAGCCGCCGGTTTCGTCTTGCAGCGCGCGCAGTTTGAGCAGATGATCGACGCGGTCTTCGTCGTTTTCGACATGGCCGTAGAGCATGGTTGCGTTGGACTTCAGCCCGATCTGGTGGGCGATTCTCGCAGTGTCGAGCCACTGGTCGCCATCGATCTTGTGGTCGCAGATGATATGGCGAACCCGGTCGGCAAATATTTCCGCGCCGCCGCCGGGTAAAGAATCCACGCCGGAGGCTTTCAGTTGTTCCAGCGTCTCCCGAATGGAAAGCTTAGCGCGCTTCGAAAGATACGCGACCTCGACCATGGTGAAGGCTTTGAGATGCACCTGGGGAAAGCGCTGCTTGAGTCCGGAGCAGAGATCGAGGAAATATTGAAACGGAAGGTCGGGATGCAATCCGCCAACGATGTGGAACTCTGTGACGGCCTCGCTGTATCCGGAGGCAGCAGTTTCGAAAGCCTCGTCGAGCGCCATGGTGTAGGCGCCGGGCGTATCTTTCTTGCGGCCGAAGGCGCAGAGGCGGCAAGCGGCGACGCACACGTTCGTGGGATTGATGTGTCGATTGACGTTGAAATAGGCCTTGTCCCCATGCATACGCTCGCGGACGTGGTTGGCCATCCAGCCCACGGCGAGAATGTCGCCGGTGCGGTAAAGCGTAAGAGCGTCGGTGAAATCAAGACGGTCGCCGGCCATCACTTTGGCGTGAATGGGCTCCAGGCGAGGGTCGTCGGTCTGAAATGGATGGTGCGGGCGCGAGGCAGACATCCCCTTGATGATATCGCAGGATCGCCGCAAAGTCACAGAAAGCGCGGTGTTAGTGGCCGGCGATGATACGGTCGTGGATTTTGTCATACTCCGCTTGCGGGAGTACGTGGCGCGTGACCAAATCATGGGCATCGTCGTAGGGACGGCCGCTAATAATGCGGTCGGCCTCGTGTTCGGTCACACCCGGCAGGCTGAGCAGGTCTTCGCGTGAGGCCTGGTTGATGTTGACGGCTTTATTGTCGCGGCCCATGCCTTCCTTCACGCCCTCCACCACAGCTTTGGTGTCGCGCCTCATCGTCTCGGTTGCCTCCGCCGTGCGCCGGCGGATTTCATCGGGATTGTCTTTGGTTGTGCAGGCAGTAATAGTAGCCAACACGAAGGCGAGCGCTGTGAGTGAGAGATAGCGACGCATGCAATTCTGATGCGATGGAAGGATTTGCGGTTGGCAACTAAATTCCATCGCGGGACCACGCTCCTCCAGAAAGACGAGCGTTCTCCGGTAAAGCTGATGGCCGGTTCAGGCGGGCAGATCCCAGCCTTCGTCTTTCATCTTCTTGTTGCTCCAGTGCTGAAGCTGTTCAAAGAGAGCGGGATCGATGACTGCGAAGCGAAGGCCGACGCGCCCTTCGTCGCCCATCCAGACGATTCTGGCCTTGGCGCGAAAGATCGTCTCGGTGTCGGGAAGTGGGAAGCTCACATCGAGCAGGCCGGCAAAGCGCATCGGTTCTTGAAGGCCATCCAGCCCCATGCCGCCCGTGCTGAGGTTCACGCCCTCGACGCATACCTCATCGCCATGTTGGTTTTTCAATGTAACGGCAAGCTGAATGCGCGCACGAAAAAATTTCTGCTGCTCGAGACTAATGAGTCCCAGTGGGTTCGCATCCTCCCCTGGTGTGACGTTGATGTTGTACTCCTTCAACTTGCGGCTGAGGGTGCGGCGGGAAATGCCCAATTGGTCCGCTGCCTGGCCGCGATGGCCGCCACTCCTCTCGAGCGCGCGGATGATCATCTGCTCCTCCATGCTGTCGAGGTTGCCGACGGGCATGGAGGCGGACTGGCGCAGAGCGGTCGGGCTCCCGGACATTGCTGCCGCGATCTGCGCGGGTTGAATCTCAGGATGGTTTGCCTGCACGGCAACTCTGGCGACCAAGTTGCGCAATTCGCGAACATTTCCCGGCCACGAGTACGTGAGCAGCGCGGAAACAGCATCGGGCACGAGGGAACTGCCCGGAGTTTTCAGATGAAGGAAATGCTCAGCTAAAGCGACGATGTCCTCTGGGCGTTCGCGTAGCGGCGGAACGCGCAATTGAAACTGGCCTAGACGATGGAAAAGATCCTGCCGAAAGCGTCCCGCCGTGACTGCCGCTTCCAAGTCCTGGTTAGTGGCTGCGACGATGCGCACGTCCACTTTAATCTTGCGATGACCGCCCAGCCGGTAAAAAGGATATCCGTCCAACACTCGCAACAATTTGACTTGCGTGTGAAGCTGCAGTTCTCCGATTTCATCGAGAAAGAGGGTGCCCCGGTCGGCAAGTTCAAACAGGCCGGGCTTGGACACGTCGGCTCCGGTGAATGCGCCTTTCTCATAGCCGAACAGCTCGCTCTCCACCAGGTTTTCGGGGAGCGCGGCGCAGTTGATGTCGACCCAGGGCTGGCTGCGCCGGTGGGACGACTGATGAATGGTACGTGCAATCAACTCCTTGCCGGTTCCCGTTTCTCCCGTGATGAGCACGGTCTCGGTGTGGCCGGCCACGCGATCCACCATGTGCATGAATCGATGCATCAGCGGACTGGCAAGAATAAGAGCCGAGCCATCAACCTCGCGACAGACAATGTGCGGAGATTCTTCCTCTTGTTGTTGTTCCTGCTCCGGCGATTGCGCTGTGCGAGAAACTGGCGCTGATTTTAATCTCTCGTCTGCGACAGAAAGCATTGCCAGCATCGCTGCCGGAACCAAACGGCCGTCACGAAGCAATGTGACCGAGAGGTCTGCGGTAAAGTGCTTTTTATCTCTGGTTTGACAGGGGACAGAACATCGATATTGACCGTGCTTGAGTACCGAGGCCAGCATGGTTTCCTGAAGTTCCGGCCGTTCGGCGCCATCCTCACCTGCGATAAACATCGCCAGGGTTCGACCCAGAACTTCTGCGGCTGTGCAACCAAACATCTTCAGAACAGTTTCATTACAGGCAGTGATGTTGCCTTCAAGATCGGCGGAGAGGACGGCAATTACTCCGCCGCCGGCACCCAGGGCGAACGCTCCGGATGTTTCGGAGGCGACGCGGCCTGCGTCATTGGCGGCAACTGGTGCCCCTAGAAGATGCGAATTGCTATTGCCTGCTGTCATTCCGCACGTTTGGAGTTGATCTTGACACAGCGGACCGGCGTTGCAGGAAGTATGCGGTGCCGGATGATAACGAAAGTAATTGGTTACCCTGGGGATACCGAAAACAGGCTGGAGATGTTTATCACGTCAATAGCCAAACCGCGGAAGCAATCTTCTTTTGCGTTACGTCAGTAAGCTACTTAAAACCCTGCAACAAAATTAGGATTTCAGCGACGACTAGGAAAGGACAAACGTGTGCGCGGACAAGCTCCGCGCTATGGTCGTCGTCTCTCGCCTCCCCCGGCAAAGAACGACGCAATGTCGACTCGGACGAAACTGTTTGTCGGGATCACGGTCTCGATGGGATTGCTGGTGCTGTGCTCTGCCCTCTGGCATTGGCAGTCCGCCGATCTCGCGCGTTTTTCCTGCTATCTCGCGGTCGCCGTTCTGGCATCGGGTTTGAAAGTGCAATTGCCGGGCATCGACGGCACCATGTCAGTGAACTTCCTTTTCATTCTTCTCGGTGTAATGGAGTTGAGTCTGCCGGAGACGCTGGTCATCGGCTGCACCGCGACCCTGGTGCAGAGCGTGTGGCAGGCGCGGAGCCGGCCGGATCCGGTCAAAGTCCTTTTCAATGTATTCGGAATGATGGCGAACGCCAGCGCGTTCTGCTACACCAGCTACCACTGGCTGGATGACAGAGTTGGCTCCAATAAACCTATCTTGCTGATGGTCGCGGCGCTGGTTTTCTTTCTGGCAAACACGCTGCCGATTTCGATTGTCATCTCACTGACCGAAGGCAAGTCGAGCCGCAAAGTATGGTCGGAGTGCTACTTCTGGTCTTTTCCTTACTACCTTGTGGGTGCGGCCGCCGTAGGGCTGGTAGGAATTGTCAATCGTCAAGCCGGATGGGAGACGTCACTACTCGTCCTGCCGGTGATTTATTGGGTCTATCGCTCTTACCGGCTCTACCTGGGGCGCCTGGAGGCCGAGAAGGAGCGAGTAGAAATCGAGAAGCGGCACGTAGAAGAAATTGCTTCGCTGAATATGCGGACCATTGAGGCTCTGGCGCTCGCCATCGAGGCCAAGGACCACACTACTCATACCCATTTGCAGCGCGTGCGGACCTACGCAGTAGAAATCGGCAAAGAAATGGGATTATCGCCGGGCGAGATCGAGGCCCTGCGAGCGGCGGCTCTTCTGCATGACATCGGCAAGCTGGGTGTGCCCGAGCACATTATCAACAAACCCGGCAAGCTCACGCCCGAAGAGTTCGAGAAAATGAAGGTTCATCCGCTGGTGGGCGCGGAAATCCTGGATCGCGTGGCGTTTCCCTATCCCGTGGCGCCCATCGTGCGTTCGCACCATGAGAGATGGGATGGCTCGGGATATCCAGCTGGCCTCGTTGCCGAGGAGATCCCCATCGGAGCGCGGATTCTGGCGGCGGTGGATTGTCTCGACGCTCTCGCCTCGCACCGCCAGTATCGACCGGCCATCCCACTGGATCAGGCTATGCGCACGGTGAAGGAAAAATCGGGAACGTGGTTCGATCCGAAAGTAGTGGCGCTTCTGGAAAATCGCTACGTAGAGCTGGAGCGCATCGCGCAAACCCACGACGCGGGTTTCATCCCCTGTGGGTTCTCTAAAGATCTTCGTGTGGAACGCGGGCTGGCTCCCGCAGCGGGATTCGAAAAGTCAGCCGACACGCCTCCAGCCGAATCCGACTTCCTGAGCTCGATCGCTTCCGCGCGGCAAGAGGCGCAGGCCATGTTCGAGCTGAGCCAGGACTTGGGAAATTCGCTGAGCCTCAGCGAAACCCTGTCCGTCCTGTCGATGCGGTTGCGCAAGCTGATTCACTACGACTCCATCGCCGTTTACGTGAACCGCAATGGCTGGCTGCTGCCGGAACTGGTAAGCGGAGAGAATTTTCGGGTTTTGTCGTCGCTGAAAATCCGGGTGGGCGAAGGCTTGTGCGGGTGGGTAGCGGAGAATGGCAAACCGATCATCAACGGAAACCCGCAGGTGGAGGCGGGATACAGCGCGGATCCAGAAAAATACGCGACCTTGCAGTCGGCACTGGCCGTTCCGCTGGAGGGGCTGAATGGCGTGGTGGGTGTGCTGGCGATGTATCACTCGAGTCAGGATGCATTCACTCCCGACCACCTGCGCATATTGCTGGCCGTGGCTTCCAAAGTGGCGCTTTCGGTGGAGAACGCTCTGAAATACCAGCAGGCGGAGAGTTCGGCAACCACGGACTTCCTCACCGGGTTGCCCAATGCGCGCTCACTGTTTGTCCACCTGGCGCAGGAAGTGGCGCGCTGCCGCCGCATGAAGACCTCCCTGGCGGTGATGGTCTGTGACATCGACGGGCTCAAGAAAATCAACGACTCCTTCGGACATCTCGAAGGCGACAAGTTACTGCGCGAGTTCAGCATGCGGTTGAAGGAAGCTTGCCGCGGTTACGACTACGTAGCCCGCATGGGCGGAGACGAATTTGTAGTCACCGCGCCCGGACTTACCCCGGAAGCCGCGCTGGAAAAGGCAAGCCGCTTGAACCAGGCGGCCATCGAAGCCGGGCGTCACACCTGCGGACGAGATGTAATTTCGTTGAGCGTCGGCACGGCGTTCTGTCCGGAAGATGGTTTCGACGTCGAGGCATTGCTCGCGGAAGCCGACCGGCGCATGTACTCGGTGAAGCAAATCCATCACGCGGAGGCGGCGGCCCGGCAAAACACACTGGCGCAAGGCGCGTCGGTGAAATAAGTCTGGGTGCAATGAACCTGGGTAAATAGATATGAGAGCAAGAATTGCCGGGCATGCGCTGGCGCTGGTGGGCACAGTCCTTCTTGGGGGGCTATTTTCCGCAACCTTAGTAAGGCTTGCGCCGGGATTCGACGTTGATGAGCAACAACTGGATCCCCACTTGAGCGCGGAAAGCGTGCAGGCATTGCGTGCGGCAAGGCGGCAAGACCACAACATATTCCGTTTTTATTTTTCCTATATGAATCGAGCCGCGCATGGCGACTTGGGCACATCGCTCGCCCTGGGGCAACCCGTGCGCAGTCTGCTGCGTGACCGCACTCCGCTCACGCTGCGGTTGCTGATCCTTGGGCTGGGGCTAGGTTGGGTGGCGGCTCTGACCCTGGCTCTGACGGCAGCGTGGTTGCGGCTTTCCACTTATGACTTATTCACCACGCTGGTGAGCGGAACATTTCTGTGCATTCCAGCCGCGGTCTTGGCGTTGCTCTCCGTACTTTGGAATGTGCCGGGATCATTGGCAATCGCGCTGATCGTGTTTCCGCGCATTTACCGCTATGCCCGCAATCTTCTGGCGAAGTCGTATTCCTTGCCTCACATCGTCACTGCGAGAGCAAAAGGCTTGGGAGAAGCTCGCATCCTTTTCTGGCATGTCGTACCAAGCGTGGCGCCGCAGCTGCTGGCCGTAGCCGGCGTGTCGGTGAGTATGGCGGTGGGCGCGGCCATTCCAGTCGAAGCTCTGTGCGGGCTGGCGGGCGTAGGACAACTGGCGTGGCAGGCGGCGCTGGCACGCGATCTTCCACTTCTGATTAACATCACGATTCTGGTGACGCTGGTAACCTTGCTGGCCAATTCCGCAGCAGATGTAATCGGACACATGGTCCGGGGCCAGGAATCATGAATCTCTGGCGGAAGCTGGCGTGCGTCATTTTGGCGGTGGTGATGTGCGCGTCGGCCGCAGCGAACTGGCTGGCTCCGGCGGGATACGCCCGGCAGTACCGCGAAGCGCCGAATGCCGCTCCATCGCGAACTCACTGGCTGGGAACGGATGAAATTGGGCGCGACCGATTTGCCCGCGTGCTCTACGGCACCCGGATTTCGCTTCTGCTGGCACCGGCGGCGGCGCTGCTTTCGACGCTGATGGCAGCCTTGATCGGAGGATTGGCGGGATACCTCGGCGGCGGTTGGGCGAGGATGGCGATGGCTGTGACCGATCTTTTCTTGTCCCTGCCATGGTTATTTTTGCTGATTATAGCGCGAGCGTTAATGCCGCTGAATGTATCTCCGTTGATATCTGTGCTGGTGACTTTTCTGTTGCTCGGGCTGTTGGGCTGGACCACTGCGGCGAGGGTGCTGTGTACGACTGCGGGATCGCTCCGTTCGGCGGATTTTGTCCGCCAGGCGCGGGCCGCGGGGGTTCCGGGGCAAAGACTATTTTGGATTCATGTGATGCCGAATTTGAAACCGGTTCTTTATGCGCAGTTCTGGATTTCGATTCCGGTCTTCATCTTAAGTGAGGCGAACCTGGGCATTCTCGGACTCGGCGTGGCCGAGCCGATGCCTTCCTGGGGGAGCTTACTCAAAGAGTTGGAAGGCATAGTTTCCCTGGGCGATGAGCCGTGGAAGTTTGTGCCCCTGATTCTGCTGGTGCTGGTGGTGATGTCGTTTCAGCTTTTACTTTCGAGGCAGGACGAGGCAGTGGCATGAAGGGCCGGGAAAGAATGTGGGGACAAATGGCAAAGACGTATGGGAAATCAATTGCAGTCATCATGATTTGCCTGGCATCTTTCGCCGGGCACGTAGTGGCTCAAAGTGGCGGCGAACTGAAATTCTGCCTGCGCATGGAGCCCAAGACTTTTGATCCCCTGAAAGTGGAGGACGAAAGCTCCGTCGCAATCCGTTATTTGACGGGCGGAGTGCTGGTGCGTGTGAATCGCCAGACTCAGGAACTCGAACCGGAACTGGCGCAGGCATGGAAGGTCTCAAAGGATGGACGGCAGATCACGTTCCGCTTGCGCAGTGGAGTTTCATTTTCCGACGGCACACCGTTTTCGGCCGGAGATGTTGCCTACACCGTACAGCAATTGATGGACCCGGCGCTGCATTCGGCGACCGGCGATGCCTTCCGTTCGGGCACGGGGAATGTGGAAACGAAAGTGATTTCTCCGACTCAGATTTCGATCACGTTCCCGGCACCCGTCGCCGGGCTGGATCGCCTCTTCGATCAGGTCGCCATTCTTTCCGAACGCTCGCCAAAGAAAGAAATGGCCGTTCTCGGACCCTTCATGTTGGCCGACTACAAACCTGGAGCCACGGTGCTGCTGAAGCGAAATCCCAATTACTGGAAGACGGACGAGCAAGGGCGCAAGCTGCCGTATCTGGATTCGATTCGGTTGGACATCCAGCCCAACCGCGACGTGGAGATGCTGCGCTTCAAGCGCGGCGAACTGGACCTGATCAACTCTCTCGACAGTGAATATTTCGACAAGCTGGCCGCAACTTCGCCGCAATTGGTGCACGATGCCGGCCCATCGCTCGACAGCGAGCAGCTTTGGTTTAATGAGGTGGCGAAGGCGCCCATTCCCGCCTACAAGAAGAATTGGTTCCGCTCGGCCAACTTCCGGCGCGCCATTTCGGAGGCGATCAACCGCGAAGACCTAAGCCGGGTAGTCTTCCACGGGCACGCCCAGCCGGCGGTGGGACCGTTCTCGCCGGCGAATAAGTTCTGGTTCAACGGCAAGCTCCAGCCCCAAACCTACAGTCCCGACGCGGCTTTGAAGGCGCTGCAGGCTGACGGCTTCCGCCTGGAAAATGGGGTCCTCAAGGACAAAGACGGCAACGAGGTTGTGTTTTCCATTGTTACGAACGCCGGCAGCAAACCGCGCGAGCGCATGGCAGTGCTCATCCAGGATGATCTGCAGAAGATCGGCATCCACGTCAACGTGGTTACGCTTGACTTCCCTTCTTTGATCGAGCGCATGACGCAGAGCTTCGACTATGAAGCGATTATTCTGGGCCTGACCAATGTGGATCTGGATCCGAACGGCGAGATGAACGTGTGGTTGAGTTCTTCGGAGAACCACCAGTGGAATCCGCAACAGAAAGTTCCAGAAACTTCCTGGGAAGCGGAAATTGACCGTCTCATGCGGGCGCAAGCGGCTTCCACGGATCCCAGACGGCGTAAGGAAGCATTCGATCGCGTGCAGGAAATCGTGGTGGAGCAGGAACCATTCATTTTCCTGATTAACAAGAACGCGCTCTCGGCCGTGTCCACGGCGGTGCATGGCGCCGCTCCTGTGATTTTGTCGCCGCAGACCTTTTGGAATGCGGATCGGCTTACGGTAGCTGCAAAGTAGTGGAGGATCTTTGCTGCGGATTTGCGCGGATTCGCACTGCTCTGAAAAATAGAGACGCATCGGTTATTACAACAATGTCATTGAAACCTCCACCAGACCAGACTCTGCTGTCCGCGCGCATCTCTGTGCGTTATGCGGGCAAGCCACCGGTCCTGCGCGACGTGGAAATTGAAATCCAGAGCGGCGAAGTGCTCGGACTCGTGGGCCAGAGCGGCTCGGGCAAGAGTACGCTGGCCATGGCCATTCTCGGGCTTCTCGACAAGAAGCGCGCTCAGGCTGAGGGGACCATCAGGTTTCAGGATTCCGATCTCCTGCGGCTCTCGGAGCGCGCATTGCGAGCGCTGCGTGGGCGGGCAGTTTCGCTGGTCTTGCAAAGTCCGCTAGCTTCTCTAAATCCGGCGCTCAAGATCCGCACTCAACTCAAAGAAGCGTGGCGGGCGCACGCATCAGGCACGGCCTTGGACTGTGCCAATGCAATCCGGACTTGTCTGCAGAGTGTTTCCCTTCCCGCTGACGATGAATTTCAGCGTAAGTATCCTTCGCAAATGAGTGTGGGACAAGCACAGCGGGTGCTGATCGCTATGGCAATCATGCATCGTCCCGCGCTGCTGATCGCCGATGAGGCAACGAGCGCCCTCGATGTGATCACTCAATCCGAGATTCTCACGCTGTTTCGAGAGCTGAACCGCTCCACTGGAATGGCCATTCTCTACATCTCTCATGACCTGGCTTCCGTAGCCGGAATCTGCGATCGTATCGCCATCCTTCACGCCGGTGCGATTGTGGAATGTGGAACGACCCAGGAGATATTCCGTCATCCACAGCATGAATACACGCAGCGATTAATGGCGGCACTGCCGCGGATCCTGCTGGCGAACGGCCAACCGCGAATGAAGACTGAAGCGGCTACGGCGCGGTAAATCTCGCCCAACTTTTCTGACTTTATGAACCTCCCACGCGCACGCAGCCAACGAATTACCCCTGTCCTCCCCAAGTAACCGCACTGGAAAAACCGAAGTAATCACACGTCGATGAGCGGGACAACTTGGCTCATGCCCACAAGCGCGAGACAGACTGGCCCAATGTCACACTTTCATACCGCTCGAATACCCAATGTAAACAATAACTTACGAGGACCCGATTGGCATTGTCCGTGCACTAAGTAAGCCGAGTCGAAGCACAATTTTGTGCCAAGAAGGGTGAGATTCATGTCACATACACGAAAACAAAAGAGCCCGGGCCGAGGCGAGCGCCACAGCGCGGCTTGGGGAAAACGCTTAAGCATGCTGTTGCTGCTCCTGGTTGCGGAGACCGCGTTCGCCCAATGGGCCACCGGCAGACCGGCTGGAAAATTCGCCCCGGACCTCGCTCCGGCAGTTGCGCGAGCCCATCGGGGTGCGGCGGGCAAAGAGACCGTAAAGGTCATCGTGCAGTACAAGCAGGTTCCACGAGCGGAGCAAGAAGGCCGAGTGCAGCGTCTGGGCGCCCGCCTGAACCATAGGCTCCACTCCGTCAGGGGCATCGCTCTCACGATTCCGGTCAGCGCCTTGCCTGCCTTGGAAGCGGACCCTGAGGTCCTTTCCGTAAGTGTCGACCATCCCATGAAGGGACTGGATGACACCACGGATTTAGCCACGAGCGTCAATGCAGCCTGGAATGCTGGCTACAACGGTGCGGGGATTGGCGTGGCCGTGATTGACAGCGGCATTAACGACAGTCATCCCGATCTAATGGACTCGACCGAGTCTACGTCGCGCGTCGTCTATCACCAGGATTTCACGGGCACGGCGACTTCCAACTCGAGCGGCGCCATGTATGACCTCTATGGTCACGGAACGCACGTCGCCGGAATCATCGGCGGCAACGGCTACCTCTCCGGCGGGAATTACACCGGAGTCGCCCCTGCCGTAAACCTGGTCGATCTTCGTGTGCTGGATCTTAATGGCTCCGGCAGCGACAGCAACGTGATCGCAGCCATCGAACAAGCGATTGCTCTGCAGAGCACTTACAACATCCGGGTAATTAACCTGTCGCTCGGACGCGGCATCTTCGTCAGCTATACCCAGGATCCTCTCTGCCAGGCAGTGGAATCGGCATGGCAAGCTGGAATTGTCGTGGTAGTGGCGGCGGGTAACTACGGACGCGTAAGCGTCAACGGCAGCAACGGATATGGAACCATCACCGCACCCGGCAACGATCCTTTCGTGATCACCGTAGGCGCAATGAAGAGCAATGCATCGTCTTCTCCAGCGGCTGAGACTCTGGCGAGTTACAGTTCCAAGGGTCCCACCACATACGATCACGTGGCGAAGCCCGACATTATGGCTCCGGGCAACGACATCGTTTCGTTGGCCGCTCCTGGCGCCACGCTGGAAGCAAACTATCCGGCCGAACTAGTCACTGGCAACGACGGCAATAACGACTACTTCACGCTCAGCGGCACCAGCATGGCAACGCCGGTCGTCGTCGGAGCGGTTGCATTGCTTTTACAACAGAACAGCGCGCTGACTCCGGACCAGGTGAAGGCGCGCCTGATGAAAACTACATACAAGGAGTTTCCAACCTCCACCAGCGCCTATGTTCCCCATCTCCTGCAGAACTTCACCGGCTTCTACGATATGCTTTCGGTCGGTTCGGGGCTGCTCGATATGCAGAACGCCGTCGTCAACACCGACCTCGCTCCGGCCACGGTGGGCGCAGCATTGTCTCCATCGATAGTCTACAACCCGTCCACCCACGCAGTTTCCCTCGTTGACGGAAACGGCAGCGTGGCATCGACTTCGGTGGTTTGGGGGACTTCGGTGGTGTGGGGTACCTCGGTAGTTTGGGGCACAAACGTAAGCGGTAGTTCCGTGGTTTGGGGAACCTCATTGCCATGGAATAACAACCTGCTGAGTGCCTTTAGCGTTGTTTGGGGTTCAAGCACCGGCACGGGCACTCAAGCCACAAGCGTGGTTTGGGGCGCGGCAGTGTCGACTACCGATGGTGCGTTCTCCGATGCTGGAGACGATGAACAGTAGCCGTGTGTAACTAAAACCAAAAAGAGAGGAGAGGATCATGAATCGCAATACACGGCTAACGCAAACATTCATCGGAGTGATGGTCCTGGCGGCGGTCACAAGCACCGTATACGCCGGACTCGGAAGTCACACACTTCACTCCTTCTATGCCCTGGCAGTACTGGCGCTGGCGGCGGCGACGTCGCGGATGAAAGTTAAACTGCCGGGCATCGAAGGCAATATGTCGGTCAACCTTCCGTTCTTGTTGATGGCGGTGGTAAATCTCAGCGCGGTGGAAGCAATCCTGATTGCATCCGTATCCACTGTGGTGCAGTGCTGGCCACAACAGAGCAAGAAGTTCAGGCCGGAACAAATGCTGTTCAACGTCAGCATGATGGCATTCGCCGCCAGTATGGCGAACCTAATTTGGAACGCAAACTGGCTGGGCAAGGCGAGCTGGTCATCCTTGCCTCTGACGCTGTCCGCGGCAACCGCTGCCTTCTTCTTGGGGCAGACGGTTCCGGTGGCAGCCATCATCAAGCTGACCCAGAGCACCTCCATGCGGCGCGCCTGGATGAGTATCGTAGAACTGTCATTCCCCTATTACGTAGTAAGTGCGGGAGTGACTTCGATGCTCACCCTGGTGAGCCATCGCTTCGGCTGGCAAGCAGCACTCGTGGTATTCCCTGTGATGTATGGGATCCACCAGTCTTACCGGTTGTACTTTGGCCGGGTAAGCGAAGCGTTACGGACACCACCACTCGCGAGAGCTGCGAGCGCGGGGGCGTAAGAAGAGCACTCAGGAAGCAGTTAAAGCAAAGGCCGCCTTCGCAGGCGGCCTTTGACGCCGCATGGCGAATCAAAAAGCTAAACATCCAGGCTTTTTCGGGGTTGACGCTGTGTGGCCTCGGGCGCATACTCCGGCCATCGGTCTCCATCGCAGACTTTCGAGGGGATTCCAGCCTGGCGAAGGCGTGGGTTTGATTCAAAAACCTCCGCCCAGCTTTTTCTCGCGCAGCTCACCGAGAAGCCAACTTGGGAAAGACGAACAACAGACTAGTTTTAAGGAGTAAATCCATGAGCTGTACTGGTTTCGCGAAACCCACTCGAATGATTGCGGGGCTGCTGACCGGCCTGCTGTTCGCGGCCTGGGCTCTTCCCCTCGGCGCCCAGTCGGCGGTCGAATCCCGCCCTGGACATGGCTTTGGTCCGGTCTACGACGCGGCGCATGAAATCACTCTCAATGGGACCATCCAGGAAGTCGTCACCAGGCACGAAGTGGGCAGCCCAGCCGGCATTCATCTGCTGGTGGCCAGTCCGCAGGGCGTCATGGATGCTCACGTCGGCCCCTTCCTGAGCAAAGAAACGAAAGAATCCCTGCAAGCAGGATTGCCGGTTCGGATCGTCGGGGCCATGTCGTCACTCCAGGGAAAAAATTATCTGCTGGCCCGCGAACTGACCGTCGGCGGCAGCACCGTCACGGTGCGAAGTAAACACGGCCTTCTTGTGCCTGTGCACTCCCCTCGCGCGCAGCGTACCAGAGCCGAAAAGACGCCCCAGGCTGAACTCAATGGAGGCGCCCAATGACATACCGCAAATCCATTCTTCTTCTGATCAGCCTGAGTATGATTGCCGCGCTGGTGGCATGCAGCAGCAGTTCCACCCCGCCCATCACGGTCACGCTGAGCGTAGTTCCGACGTCTCTGCAGGTCGGCGCGACTCAGGCCATCACCGCAACCGTAGCCAACGACTCGGCAAACAGAGGCGTGACCTGGAGTTGCACTCCGGGCAACAGCGCGGCCACCTGCGGATCGTTTAGTTCCCCCACCTCCGCCAGCGGCACGGCCGTCACTTACACCGCGCCCGCCACCGTGCCCGCGGGCAACGTCGTCATCACGGCAACCTCGGTGACCAACACCAAGATAAGCGCCAGTACCCCCGCGATCACGATCACGGCGGCTCCTCCTCCAATCACGGTCACGCTAAGCAGCCCGGCCACATTTCCAACCATCCTCTACGTCAACGACACGCTCTCCGTCACCGCAACCGTAGCTAATGACTCGGCGAACGGCGGCGTCATCTGGAGCTGCAGCCCGGGCAACAGCGCGACGACCTGCGGCTCGTTTAGCTCCGGGGCGAACCCAGTCGCCAGCGGCACTCCCGTCACCTACACCGCACCC
>CZKJ01000030.1_pt1 | contig 80359 bp, 70 predicted proteins | sample 1122331 | NCBI WGS metagenome assembly CZKJ01 (sample SAMEA3539301, study PRJEB10725) | soil metagenome | biome: tundra; feature: field; material: soil | place: USA | collected 2010-05 | depth 0.15 m
AATCCCGAAGGCCACCACGCCGGCGACATGCAGAACTTCACCGTCGATGCGAAAGGCAACGCCGACGCGAGCCTCGAGGACAAAGACGTAACCCTCGGCGACGGCGCGCACTCTCTGTTCAGCAATGGCGGCACCGCGATCGTCATCCACGCCAAAGCCGACGACATGAAGACCGATCCCTCCGGCAACTCCGGCGACCGCATCGCCTGCGGCGTGATCACGAAGTAAGCTTGAGGCTGGCACAGGTCATGTGGGGACAGCCGCCTCGGCTGTCCTCCGAGCGCAGCGAGGATCTGCGCTCGCCGGACGCTCTTCCTGACGGGCATTTGGGTGGCGCAGCGCTTCCAGCGCTGCGATATGAGGCTTGAATGGACGAGGGCTTTTAGCCCCCGACGAGGTTCACTTCTCCCGCAGCTTCCCCAACTTCTCCGCCGCCGCATCCAGCGTCTCCAACTTCTTGCAGAATGCAAACCGCACCTGCCGCGCCCCATCCCGGGCATCCCGGTAGAAACTCGACCCTGGCACCGCAGCCACGCCAATCTCTTTCACCAGATACTTCACGAACTCAACGTCATCGTCAAACCCAAACGCAGAAATATCCGTCATCACGTAATAAGCTCCCCGCGGACGAAAACACTTGAACCCCGCCGCCTCCAGCGCCGGAATCAAATGATCCCGCCGCACTCGATACCCTTCCGCGAGCTTCGCATAATATTCCGCCGGCAAACTCAACGCCGCCGCGCCCGCCTCCTGCAGCGGCGCCGGCGCTCCTACCGTCAAGAAATCATGTACCTTCCGGATCGCATTCGTGATCTTCTCCGGCGCAACCGCCCATCCCACGCGCCATCCCGTCACACTGTACGTCTTCGACATTCCGTTGATCGTCACTGTCCGCTCCCGCATTCCGTCGAGCGACGCCATCGAAATATGTTCGGTCCCGTCATACAAAATGTGTTCGTAAATCTCATCCGTGATGGCCAGCACATCGAACTCTACGCACAAATCACGAATCAACTCCAGCTCTGCCCGCGTGAAAACTTTCCCGGTAGGATTGTTGGGCGTATTGAGAATGATGGCCTTCGTATTCTTATCGAACGCCGCCCGCAACTCTTTCTCATCGAAGGTCCACTCGCCCCCGCCGCTCGCCGGCGGACGCAGCTTCACAAACCGCGGCCGCGCCCCGCTCAGCACCGCATCCGGACCGTAGTTTTCATAAAACGGTTCGAAGATCACCACCTCATCGCCCGCGTTGCACACCGCCAGCAAAGTCGAGATCATCGCCTCCGTCGACCCGCAACAAACCGTAACTTCTTTTTCGGGATCCACCGCAATCCCTTGCCACGCATCCATCTGCCGCGCAATCGCGTTGCGCAAATTCTTCGCGCCCCACGTAATCGCGTACTGATTCACGTCTGCGTCAATGGCCGCGCGCGCCGCCTGCTTGATCTCCGCCGGAGCCGCAAAGTCCGGAAACCCCTGCGCCAGATTCACCGCGCCATACGTCATGGCCTGCCGGGTCATCTCCCGGATCACCGACTCGGTAAACTGCGAAACCTTGCCGCTGAGAAATTGTTTCTTTTGAGGGGATAGAGAAGAAATAACGTCCGCCATAGCTGGCAGATTAGCACAGGAGATCAACTATGATTTGTCATCCTGAGCGAAGAATTTGCTGTCGCGAAGCGAGAGCAAATACGCAGTCGAAGGATCCCTACGCACCACCACGACCCCATGGAGTGATGGATTTTGGGTGGCGCAGCGCTTCCAGCGCTGCGATTAGGATTCGGCTTGAGCTTGGGGCTTCAGCCCCTGAGGTGCGCGCCCTAAGCCCGTTGCACTCCGCCAATATTCCTCAGCGCGCCGACTATCTTCTCTGACCAGTGAACAATCTGAACGTCGTCCCGCAAGGTCCCCTCATTCGATTGCAGCTTCGCCCGCAGCAGAATCGAATACTTTCCCGCCCCAATCGATCCTCCGCGAAAAATCTCCACGGGCTTGAATTCACGTAGCTCGGCAATCCCCAGCCCCACCACGGCCCGCCGCATCGCCTCAAACTCCACTTCATCCCCAAACACGAACGAAAAATCCCGCTCCACTGCTGGATACTTCGCCAGGGGCGCGAACCTTACCGTTCGCAACCCGCGCGCATGCAACTGTTCCAGATCAAGCTCCGCCAAAAAAACATCCTGCCGCAACTTCCTCGCCGCCTTCACGCTTTCGGCAATCTGCCCGAACTGCGTCACCACTGCCCCATCCATCAGCACCCGCGCCGATCGTCCCGGATGAAAATACTCCGCCGTCTCCCGGTCGAAGCTCAGCTCGCTTCGTCCAAATGCAGCCAGCAGATTCTCCACGTCGCCCTTGAACGATCGAAACGCCTCCACTGCCGCGGCATGCTCACCCTTGCTGACATCCAGCGCTCCAGCTGCGGGCAGTGAACTCTTCACCGCCGCCAGCGTCGCGCCCAGGCAAGCGCGGGCCGGCTCAACCCGCTCCCCGCCCCGCATCTCATAGACTCGTCCCATCTCGAACAGCCGTACGTTTTCCGAATCACGATTTAAATTCCACGCCAGCATGTCCAGCATGCCTGGAGCCATCGATGTCCGCATCACCGATGCTTCTTCGCTCAGCGGGTTTTCTAATTCCAAGACCGAGGCGGAAGAAAATCTCTCCGCATCCGCATGCGAAATAAATGTCAGCGACACCGCCTCGTTGTACCCCAGCGCCAAAGCCCGCGTGCGCAAAGTAGCGTCCGTGGCCGCGTGCGGCAGTTCCACCACCGCGCCGCTATAAGCCGGCAAAGTATTCTCGAATTTGTCGTAGCCGTGCAGCCGCGCGATTTCTTCGATTACGTCGATCTCGCGCTCCACATCCAGCCGCCAGCTCGGGATGTGTACGCGGATCTGCGCGTCCGCCTGGCCCTCGGGAATCAAGCCAAACCCAAGCTTTTTCAGAATGCGAAAAATCTCTCTGGCGTCCAGATTGCCGCCCAATATGCGCCGCACTTCGGAAAGCCGCAGCATCACCGGCGCCTGGTCCATTTTTCTGGACACAACATCGATGGCATCGCCCACCAGTTCTCCGCCGCCCGATTCCAAGATCAGCGCAGCCACCAAATCGCACGACAAAATGGTCGACTCAAAATCCGCTCCGCGCTCGAACCGGTGCGAAGCGTCAGTATGAATGCCATGCCGCCGCGAACTCTTCCGCACGGTCACCGGATCCCACCACGCCGACTCGATCAAAACATTCCGCGTTTTCTCCGTAATCATCGTGTCGAACCCGCCCATCACCCCCGCAAGCCCGACGGGCTTCCTAGCGTCCGCGACCACAAGATCTTCGGCAGTGAGCGTGCGCTCCACGCCATCGAGCGTCTTCAACTTCTCGCCGTCTTTTGCACGACGAATAACCAGCCGTCCGCCCTCCAGCAAATCCATGTCAAAAACGTGCGTAGGTTTGCCGATCTCCCACAGCACATAGTTGGTGGCATCGACGGCGTTGCTGATGGGCCGCTGATCAAGCAGCCGCAACCGCCGCGCAATCTTCTCCGGCGAAGCCTTGATGCTGGCGCCGCGTATGACTCGCGCAGAGAAGCGCGGACAAAGCTGCGGTTCTTCCACCGTGATCGGGAAGGGCGCATCGTGCGAGGCAACCGTCGAGGAGGGCACAGCCGGGAAGGGCACGACTTCAGTCGTGCCACTAGAGGCCAAAGAAGACGCGGCTTTAGCCGCTGAGGCGCGCCTTGTAGCTGATGGCTGAGAGCTGAGAGCCGAGAGCTGTTTCAGCGGCAGATCATAAATCGCCGCCGCCTCCCGCGCCACCCCATAATGATTCATCGCGTCCGGGCGATTCGTTCCAATCTCCATCTCGAACACGGTGTCCGCACCCGATCCGCTGATCCCCTCCACCGCGATCCCCGAAGCAGTCAAATCCTCGGCCAGCCGCCGGTCATCGACCGCCAGCTCAACAAACTCCCGCACCCACTGTGGAGAAATCTTCATGAGAAGCTTCTAGCTCCTAGCTTCTGGCTTCTAGCTACCCCGCTCCAAAAGAGCTAGCAGCCAGGAGCTAGAAGCTAGGAGCTTTCATCCAAACTGTTGCAAAAACCTCACATCGCCCTGAAAAAACAACTGCAAATCATCCACGCCATACTTCAGCAGCGCAATCCTGTCCGCGCCCATGCCAAAGGCGAAGCCCGACACTTTCTTCGGGTCATACCCATTGTCCTTCACAAACTCAAACACATTCGGATCGACCATGCCGCAACCCAGGATCTCGATCCATCCTGTCTGCTTGCACGGACGGCACGGGTCCGCGCCACGCTTCCCGCTTCCGCCGCAGATGAAGCACGATACAAACATCTCCGCGCTCGGCTCGGTGAACGGAAAAAACGACGGACGAAAACTGGTCTTCACGCCCGACCCAAAAAATTCCTTCATGGCATGATCGAGTGTCCCCTTCAAATCGCCGAACGTGATGTTCGTATCAACCGCCAGACCCTCGATCTGATGAAACATCGGCGAGTGGCTCGCATCCGGAGGATCGTTGCGGTGCACGGTCCCGGGAATCACAATGCGGATGGGCGGCCGCATCTTTTCCATCGTCCGAATCTGCACCGGAGACGTATGCGTGCGCAGCAGCAAGCGCTCCCGCTGAGGTTTCGACTGCTGCCCCGCGATGAACAAAGTATCCTGCGTATCCCGCGCCGGATGATTCGGCGGAAAATTCAAAGCTTCGAAGTTGTAATAATCGGTCTCAACCACAGGCCCGTCAGCCACGGAGTAGCCGAGTTTTTGAAAGACGCGAACCATCTCGTTCGTCGTCTTGATGACCGGATGCTCCGCGCCGATGGGACGGCGCACGCCGGGAAGGGAGACGTCAACTTGCTGGCGTGGATCTTTCAAGAGCTGGAGATTGGTGTCGAGACTAGCCAGTGAAGCCAGAGCCTCGCTGGATTGTCGTGAGAAAAATACGAACCTCTGTTGAACCTTGGCCATCTTGGCTTCGACAAGTGGCTTCAATTCGTTAACTCTTGCGCCGACCCCACGCTTTGCTTCTTTTGGGGAACCTTTCAGCCAAAGATCGTTGATCTGCGTCAGTAGCCCGTTCTTGCGTGCCATCCAGCGATCACGGAACGCTTTGAACGCCGTATTTTTGTTCTCGGAAGGAACCGAGGCCGCGGACAATAGTGTCACCAACTCATCCGCCTCTTGTCCAAGCGCAGCGAGCGCCTCGCGGACAGCCTCCTCCAGCGCCTCCTCCGAGTAGTCCGTCAATTTGGAAACGGTGTATGCCATTTTTCCCGAAGACCTTCAGGGTTGTCATTCCGAACCGCTTCAGCGGTGAGGAAACCTGCTGTTCTCTTGCCACGAGCAGAAAAGCAGATTCCTCGCTCGCTCTCTCCGCGCGTCGCGCGGCTGCGAGCGGCTCGGAATGACAAATGATTAGGTTTGACAGTCTGAAAGCTGAGAGCTGAAAGCGACTACGCCAGCGCGCCCTTGGCCTGCTCCACCAGGTTCTTAAACGCCGGCGCATCCTTGACAGCCAAGTCCGCCAGAATCTTGCGGTCCAGTTCCACGCCTGCCACTTTCAAACCGTGGATGAACTGGTTATAGCTCAACCCGTTCAGCTTGGAAGCTGCCCCGATGCGGACGATCCAAAGCGATCGATACTGCCGCTTCCGCTGTTTGCGTCCGGAGTAAGCGAACTTCAGGCCGCGTTCGACGGCCTCTTTCGCGGAGCGGTAGAGTTTCGATTTAGTAAGGAAGTAGCCGCTGGCGCGGTCTAATATTTTCTTGCGCTTGGCGCGGCGTTTGGTTCCGCGTTTTACACGTGGCATGGTGTTTCTCCTTTTTGCTTTCTATGTACTGGCGGCTGGAGGTAAGGACGATCGCCTTGCGGCGAATCTCTGGCCTCTTCACGCGCCTTCTTATGTGGTGCGGCCGCCCCCGGCCGCATTCGGCAGCTAACTACGCTGCACGCAGTCGCGGGCGAGGGCACCCGCGCCACACAAAACTCTTACTGATACGGAATCATCCGCTTCACTTTGTGGAGATCGCCATCGCTCACCAGCGTCGCCGTACCCAACTTGCGTTTACGTTTGTGGGCTTTGGACGTCAGCATATGGCGCAGGCCGGAATGTCCCCGCTTCACCTTGCCGGTGGCAGTTTTCTTGAAGCGCTTAGCGGCGCCCTTGTGTGTTTTCAATTTCGGCATAGTTCCTCGGAATCAGGTGGCAGCCGGCACTCGACCGCACACTTCTCGGTATTCAACGACTGCTGTTTCAATTGCTCTGGAATCGTGGGCGCGACGCGCGCCCGTCCTCGGCGAAATCTTAAGCCTGCGAACCAGAATTCGGAGCTTCCACCACTGCTGCCGCCGCCGCTGCTGGTTGCTCGTCTTTTTTCTCCGGCGCCAACTTAGCCTGGGCCATCTTTTCCTGCAACATCTTTTCTTGTCTCTCAGCTTTCGCTTTCTGCTTGGCTTCTTTCTCTTTTTCCTTTTCCCGTTCCGCCGCCGACTTCTTCGGAGCCAGTATCGCGTGCAGCGTATTTCCCTCCTGCCGCGGCCGGAACTCCACGATGCTCTGCGGTTCCACGTCCTTGATCAGCCGCTCCAGTATGGTTCGGCCCAAGCCGGTGCGGGTCATTTCGCGGCCACGGAAGAAGATGGTTGCCTTTACCTTGTCTCCTCCATCCAGAAAGCGCAGCACGTGATTTTTCTTGGTCTCGTAATCGTGGTCGTCCACATTAATGCGGAACTTGACCTCTTTCACCGTGATCGTTTTCTGGTGCTTCTTCGCCTCGCGCTCTTTCTTTTCCTGCTGGTACAAATATTTCCCGTAGTCCATGATGCGGCACACGGGAGGCTGAGCGGTGGGTGAAATCTCGACCAGATCCAGATTCTTGCTGCGGGCCAATCGAAGCGCTTCGAATGGGGGCATTACGCCAATCTGTTCCCCTTCATCGCCGATCACGCGAATTTCGCGTGCCCGGATGCGGTCATTGGTTCGGATAAAACGTTTGTCGATACGGTCCTCCGCGCTCTAAGCGACTGGGAATACAAGATTATAACATGGGGAATCCGGCGCAATGTCATCGCGCCCCGCTTCTAATAGCCTCGCAACACTAATAATAAGCTCGCGTTAGTATCCTCGAAACATCAGTTCCTCAAGAGCCATCCGCCGCACCTGCCAGTAATCGCGCTCTTCCCCGTTCACCTTCAGTTGGCACTCGCCCTGATCATTGAAGGAAAGAGTGACTTCAAACATCTGAATACCTTTGTCATCGCGGACTAAAATCGCGTGCTCGGCATGGGTGAATGTTACCGCCATCTCTAACTCTTTGGACTTAAGAACCACCTTGAAGCCGCCGTCCGTATCCGCCAGTGAAAATTCATAGGGAGCATTGTTGGGCCGCAGTCCATTGCGGGTCTTAACGTCCTGTTCAACCTGTAATCTGAGTTCCTTGAATACGTTTGGCAGGGAGCACGCGGAACGCTGAGTTACCCAGTCCGACTTGGGTTTCTCCTTGTGCCCTTCGTTCCGCTTGTCGTTGTCGTTCATGGCTTCGCCCTCAAATTAATTTAAGAATCGATCTTACATCGTTGGACTCAAGGACCGGCGTAGATAGATCGTTGGCTCCATTCAGAGAAACAGTAAAAATCTGAACTTCTCCGCCTTATACCCTCCGCCGATCCCGCTGACACTGTTCGTCTTCGTGGAGTCCAAACCTGGGCCGTGCCGAGGCACAGTCCGGGATTCACGCGTTAGATGCCGTTTTCAGCGCGGAGCGCTAGGAGAAAATCACATTAGCGTCTAGAATGAGTTCTCGCGCCGCCCTTGAAACGGATCCTCTATAGGCTGATTGCTCCTTCGCCACCCCGCAGCGTTTATAATCTCTGATTCATCACTCTCTGTTCAACACTCTGATCCATTTCTTAACGATAACGATAAGGACACACTTTGCTCGACTTTCTAGGCGATCTACGACGGACTCACATGTGCGGCGCCCTGCGCGCCTCCGACGCTGGTAAGAAAGCCGTCCTGATGGGATGGGTCAACCGCCGCCGCGACCACGGCAACCTGCTTTTTATCGACCTGCGCGACCGCACCGGGGTGGCGCAAGTGGTCTTCAACGCCGAGCGCGATACCGCCATCCACGAAAAAGCCGGAGCCCTGCGCAACGAGTACGTCATCGCCGTCACCGGCACGGTGAAGCTTCGCGACCCCAACACCATCAACAAAAACATGCCCACCGGCGAAGTGGAACTGGTCGCCGAAGAGTTGCGCATTCTGAATGAGTCTAAGCTCCCGCCATTCCTGCCCAGCGACACAGCGCTCACCAACGAAGAAACGCGCCTGAAGTACCGCTACATCGATCTCCGGCGCGACGTAATGCAGTTCAACATCGAGACTCGTCACAAAGTCGCGAAGGCGATCCGCGACTATCTTTCCGACCAGGGATTCTTCGAGATCGAAACTCCGTTCATGACCCGCTCCACGCCCGAGGGCGCCCGCGATTATCTCGTCCCGAGCCGCGTGCAGCCGGGGACGTTCTACGCCCTGCCGCAATCGCCGCAGATGTTCAAACAAATTCTAATGATCTCCGGCTTCGATAAATATTTTCAGATCGTGCGCTGCTTCCGCGACGAAGATCTGCGCGCCGACCGCCAGCCCGAGTTCACCCAGATCGATCTTGAAATGACGTATCCGCAACCCGAGCGCGTGTGGGAAGTTGTCGAAGGATTTCTCACCGCCGCATTCCGCGCCGCCGGCTCGGAAATCAAAACGCCATTCCCGCGCATGGATTACGACGAGGCGATCCGCCTCTACGGCATCGACAAACCGGACCTGCGCCTGCCCGCCTTCACCGACGTTCGCGAATGTTTCACGCCCGAGAATCTGCGAGAGCTTGCGATCAATCCGAATCTGCCGGTGATCGCGATCCGCACGCCCGAGGTTGGCGAACTCTCGCGCAAAGAGCGCGATGACATCAAGCCCATGTTCCACTCCAAAGGTGGAGCAAAGATTTTCGAAGACTTCAAACGCATCGGCAACAAATTTCCCGCCGCCGCCGCTGCCATCGCTAAGAAGACGAGCATGGAAGAAAGTGACCTACTCGTCCTCGTCGCCGCTTCTGCCCAAATAAGTTCCGGGCAGACTGGCCCGCAAACCGCCATGCCGGCGCACCGCAAAGTCACGCCGCAGGAGCTGGCAATCTACGCTTCAGCCGGCCTGCTGCGCCTGGCCTTAGCCCAGAAATACGCCGATCGTCACGGCATTTTCAAAAAAAACGGCGACCCCGCCAACGATTTCCGCTTCCTCTGGGTCACCAATTTCCCCATGTTTGAGTGGGACGAAGGCGAGAAGATCTGGAACGCCGCCCACCATCCATTCACCTCTCCGCATGAAGAAGACATGAAGCTGCTCGAAGCCGGCGTGGAGTCGTTAAACGATCCGCAATCGCCGCTGAGCGCGGTCCGCGCCCTTGCCTATGACGTTGTCCTCAACGGCACCGAGCTTGGCTCAGGATCGATCCGCATTCATCGCCAGGATATCCAGAGCAAAATCTTCCGAGCCCTTGGCATGAACGAAGAAGAAGCCCGCGCCCGCTTCGGATTCTTCCTCGAAGCCCTTGAATACGGCACGCCCCCGCACGGCGGAATCGCCCTTGGCCTCGACCGCATCGTCATGATCATTGCCGGAGCCGAAAGCCTGCGTGAGGTGATTCCATTCCCGAAGACGGCGCGGGCCGTGGACTTGATGGTGGATGCGCCGACTCCGGTCAGCGAGTCGCAGTTGCGCGATTTGGGGATTGCAATCAGAACGAAAAGCTAGTAGTAGCGCCGCCGTCTCGGCGGCATTGCTGCCACCAACACGCTGCAGCCAATTTTGTACATGTCTTCAAAATAGGCTTCAGCGCCGGTCATCCCCTCTTGCCCAAAGCGATCTCACAAATCTTTCTTGCTGTCCCATTCCGGCACTCATCCCAAAACAAACTTCCCTCCGTCACACTCTTCTCCACGCCGCCCGTGCTATACAGGACATGGTTTCCCGCATTCTGCGGAAGAGCTTTCCGGCTGCGCGCTCCTGAGCTGCGCATCCCGGCACTCTCCCGCAGAATTTCCCCGCACAGCTTCCGGTAAAGCTTGCGAGGATCGCTCTCCGAGCCTCATCCCGTCAAAGGTGGGACTCAATGCCACGCGCCGCGCTCTTTGTTATTGCCATTTGTTCCTTATTACTGGCCTCGCTCGCTCCAGCCCAGGACGCCGCCACCGGCGCCATCCACGGTACCGTCCTCGACCCCGCCGGAGCCCACATAGCCCAGGCCTCCATCGTCGCTGTCAATTCCGCCACGGGCGCGCTTTACTCCACCACGTCCAACGCCGAAGGCCGCTTCTCCATCGATCTCCTGCCGCCCGGCGATTACACCGCGCGCGCCGTGGCCGACAAAATGTCCCCGCAGGAAACTCCTCCGCTCCACGTCGATGTCGGCGCCGTCGCCGAACTCGAATTCCATCTCACCATCGCCGGACCGCAGGAAAACGTCACCGTTTCCGGCGCTCCCAAACTCGTTGACACAAACCCCAGTGCCGTCTCCACTCTCATCGACGAACGCGCCATCGCCGATCTTCCCCTCAACGGCCGCCGCTTTTCCGACCTCATGCTGCTCTCGCCCGGCGTCACTCAAGACCCCCGCAGCCTCACCTCCTCCACCACCGGAGATCTCTCTTTCGGCGGCCTTCGCGGATTTCAGAACAGCTTCCTCGTCGATGGCGGCGACTTCAACAGCGCCTTCTTCGCTCAGGCCCGCGGCCTGTATCGCGCCCCTTACCAGTTTTCCAACGAAGTCGTGCAGGAGTTCCGCGTCTCCACAAATTCCTACGGCGCCGAACTCGGACGTGCCGGCGGCGCCGTGGTCAACGTCGTTACCAAGTCCGGCTCCAATCACTGGCACGGCACGGGCCTGTATTACATTCGCGACAGCGCCTTCGGCGCCACCGACCCCTTCATGACCTTCAAGCCGCAAAGCCGCCAGCAAGAAGGCGGAGCCACCGTTGGCGGCCCCATCAAAAAGAATAAAATTTTCTTCTTCGCCGGATTCGATCAGCACTACTTCCACGTCCCCGATGTCGTCGAGTTCCTCGACGGCTCCATGCAAGTCACTCCGCAGGCCGGCACCGGACCCTACACTCCCGGTGATTACGAAGCCAGCGATAAAGCCCTGGTCTTCGCCGCCGCCGCCCAACTCACGTCGCTCGCCGGAGCCTATCCCGCAGCGCAAATCGGCAACGCCTCCTACGCCAAGCTCGATATCAATCTCACGGCGCGCAATCAACTCGCCATACGCTTCAACTCCTCCCGCTACTGGGGATCGAACAACGTCTTTCTCGATCCCGCCAGTCCCGTTACCTACGATTCCATCTCCGATAACGGCGAAGAAACCGTTTCCACCGAAACCGGCTCGGTCTCACTCACCTCAGGCCTCACCGCGCGCCTCATCAGCCATCTCCGCGCCCAGTTCTCCCGCGACCTGCGCCAGTCCTACACCAACACCAACGACACGCTCATCAAAATCCCCGACATCATCGACGGCATCGGCCGCTCCAATCTGCTCCCCCGCGCTACCCGCGAACATCGCGCCCAGTTCGCCGAAACCCTGAGTCTCGATACCAACCGTCACTCCTTCAAATTCGGTGGCGACTCCCTCATTACCTGGATTTATGATTTCTTCCCCAGCCAGCAAAGTGGCGAATATCTCTTCAACGAAATCAAAGTCGATCCCTTCACTTTCGAACCCATGGAAGCTGGACTCCCACTGACGCCCCTCCGCGCCTACGCCCACGCCGTCCCGCACTACTATCTGCAAAACTTCGGCGCGGCCTCATCGAATCCCAACAGCAATGACTACGCCGCCTTCGCTCAGGACACCATCCGCGTCACCAACCATCTCGCCGTCAACCTCGGTGTGCGCTGGGATCTCCAAACCTTCACCACCGCCGGACTGCAATCCAACCCGCTGTTCCCGCCTTCCGGCAAAGTACCTTTCAATCCACACAACTTCGGCCCTCGCGCCGGACTGGCTTATTCTCTTGGCAAAACTCATCCTCTGGTCATCCGCGCCGGTTACGGATTGTTCTACGTGCGCATCCCTCAGATTTACAACTCCGCCATCGCCACTGAAAATGGCATCAGCGACGCACAGATTTTCCTCAACAACACCAACTATTACGACCACCAGGTCTTCCCCACTTATCCCAACCCGCTCGTAACTTGCCCGGTCATGTCCGCATCGTGCAATCTGCCCGCCGGATTCACTCAGGGCGTCACCAACGATGTTTCCGCGTTCGCCCCCAACTTCGTGACCCCGCGCGTGCAACAAGCCAGCCTCACTCTCGAACGCGAAGTCTCCAGCCATACCACCGTCGCGGTTTCCTATCTTTACGTCCACGGCGAACATCTAATCCGCGCGCTCGACGTCAATCTCCCGCAACCCGTCGCTCTCACCTATCCCATCTTCGATTCCACCGGCTCCATCTTTCAGAACGGCTACTACACCGTCGATTCCTTCGCCACCTGGCAGTACACGCAATCTCTGACTTGCCCGTTCCCGCCCTGCATCAATCCTCTCGGCCGCCCCATCGCCCAACTTGGCGCGATCGATGAATTTCAAAGCGCAGCCTCCAGCGTCTACAACGGCGCAACTCTCTCCATCAATCGCCGCATGTCCCGTGGAACTTATCTCCGTCTCTCCTACACCTACGCCCGTGCCATTGACGATGGCCAGGATGCTCTCGTCGCCGGCTCTCCCGCCACCGTGCAGAATTCGTACCAGCCCAATGCCGAGCGCGGCCCCAGCGTCACCGACCAGCGCAATCGCTTCGTCGCCGCTTTCTCTGCCGAGCCTCGTCCCTTCCATCGCGGACACGAACTCCTCGGCCACATCTTCAACGACTGGAAAATTTCCAGCATCGTCACCGCCGGCAGCGGACGCCCCGTCAACGCCACCGTCTACGGCGATCCCAACCAGGATGGCAACGACCTCAACGACCGCCTCCCAGGCTACAGCCGCAACGGTTTCACCGGACCCGACTACTCCTCCACCGATCTCCGCCTCGTCCGCAAAATCCATGTCGCCCACGGCTACCGCCTCGAGTTCACCGCAGATTCTTTCAACCTCTTCAACCGCGACAATCAGCGCGTCACCATCACTTCCAACGGCCTAACCGCCGAAGCCACCACCTTCACGCCGTACGGCACCTACGTCAACGGAGTCCCTTACCCCGCCTACTACCAGCAACCCCAAAATTTCATGAAACCCACCGCCGCTTTCGCCCCCCGCCAAATCCAACTCGGCCTGAAATTCATCTTCTGAAAAGGCTCGTGTATGAAGGGATTTGTGTGGTCGCGGGCGACGCCCGCGAATGTGTGCATGAGCACAGAAGAGGGTGCCCCGTGTTTCGCGCACTTTGCGAAGTGGAATTCATGATTTGTCATTCCGAGTCTTTCGCAGCCGCGATCAGCGGCGAGAAGGGCGAGGAATCTGCTGTCCCCTAGGCGTCCGATAAGAAGTTGGCGAAGGTTCTATTCTAATGCGAAAATGTAGCACATGAGGACTGCTTCAATCCGCGACCTCCGCCACGGATTCAAGAAGACCGAACGCCTTCTCCACCAGGGCGAAGAAATCCAAATCACCAGGCACCGCCGCGTCATTGCTCGCCTGATCCCAGACGGCGCCGAGGCTACAAAGCAGACCCCTGACTTCATGGCTCGATTGCGCGCAATCTACGGCGATAAAGTTCTGGCTGTCAGCGGCGCCGAATTGACCGCCCTCGATCGTGGCCGCTATTGAGTCGCGTCCGCCCCCTCCGCAACTTTTTTCACCCTCCCCACTTGACTTCCACTCAAATCCTTGTAATAACTATCCGGTCCTAGTAACCTAGTAACCGGTCCTTCCGGACGGGTTTGGGGGTGTGTCTGTTTGGCGGAAATTCGACTGCAAGAGGGTGAATCCCTCGAAAACGCTCTGCGCCGCTTCAAGCGCAAAGTGCAGCAGGAAGACATTATTAAAGAGGTCAAGCGCCACTCCTTTTACCTGAAACCGGGCGAGAAGAAACGCGTGAAGGCCGCGCTGGCTCGCAAGCGCGCTCGCAAGAAAGTTCGCAAGGAGCAAGATTGATCGAGCAGTTTCAAGGAGTAAGACTGAGGCAGTAAAGGGTCGCTCCCTTCCCGGGGCGGCCCTGCTCCATCTGGCCCCCACCAGATAGAGTTGCAGCTGGGATCATTCCATACTCATCATTTCATTCGGCATTCTGTGGGTATATCTGTATCCACGCCCGTTCCAGGTGCGTGGCGGGCCGAGTCCAGGGGCAGTTTGAGGGGGATGTACACAACCTGTTTTGTTCTGCGCCACCGCCTTCCCCGCGTGTGGCCAGCGCAACTCGGGCAGAAGGGAGTAGCAGTTTGTCGTCCTGAGCAAGCGCTTTTTTGCGCCGCGAAGGATCTGGGCGAGCCGCGCGCTTGGCTCGCTTCTTTGCCAAACTGCACCACTCCCCATAAGGGAGCCATCCTCAATGGAATTTCAGGATAAGGTACTGACCTGCATCGACTGCGGCGCTGACTTTGTCTTCACTGCCGGGGAACAACTGTTCTTCCGCGACAAACAATTCAGGAACGAACCCAAGCGCTGTAAGACCTGCAAGTCCAAGCGCGTGGCCGTCCTCACCGCCCCGCAAACCATGGGCAACGCGCACCACTTTTCTCGTGTGGAAACGCGCGCCACCTGCTCCCAGTGCGGCAAGGAAACCACCGTCCCTTTCCGCCCCACGCAAGGGCGTCCTATCTTCTGCCGCGAGTGCTTCACGCAGAAGAGAAACGTAGCCACTGCCTGACCGCTTCATCTTCCCCGATGACGGCGCACAACCTGCCTCCAACTGAGTTGGCACGGAAGTGTGTCCGCAGGATTCCGCCACTTGCGCTACCATAATTCCGTGTCCACCTACCACGTCGAAAACTTCGGATGCCGCGCCACCCAAGCCGACGGCGCCGCTCTTGCACGCCAGTTCGAAGCCCGCGGCCTTGCCCACGCCTCCGCCGCGCGAGCCGACTGGGTAATTCTAAACACCTGCACCGTGACGAATTCGGCCGACCAGGATGCGCGCGCCGCCGTACGCCGCGTGCAGCGGCAGAATCCGCTGGCGAAGATTATTGTTACGGGATGTTATGCGCAGCGGGCTCCAGAGGAAATCGCGGCCCTGCCCGGCGTCACGGCTGTGATCGGCAACTCCCACAAACATCAACTCGCCGGACTTGTGCTCGATGAAAAATCTCGGCAAGATAAAACATTCCTTCCTCTCTCCACGCTGACTGAGAACCGAGAACTGAGAACTGAGAACTCGATTTTCGTTTCGGACATTTTCGCCCACACCGAACTCCTCGCCGCTCCCGTCTTCGAATCTGCCAAATCCGAATCTGCAGACTCCGCCGCCTCTCACGAGAACGACCGCACCCGTCCCAACCTCAAAATTCAGGACGGATGCGACAACCGCTGCTCCTTCTGCGTGATCCCAAGCGTGCGCGGCCAAAGCCGTTCGCTTCCGCCACACCAAGTGATTCGCGAGATGAACGCACTGGTAGCCGCAGGCTATCGCGAGGTGGTCATCAGCGGCATCAACCTCGGCCGCTGGGGACGCGACGTAGCTGTCAGCTCTCAGCTGCCAGCTCTCAGCGAGTTCCGCCAGCCGGACGCCGCAAGCCGCACGCCGAACTTCGCATCTCTCATCCGCGCGATCCTGGCTGAGACTCATCTCGAAAAGCTTCGCATCTCCAGCGTCGAGCCGATGGACTGGTCCGATGATCTCATCGCCCTGGTTGCATCATCGCCGCGCATCGCCAAACATGCACATGTCCCCTTGCAATCTGGCAGCGACGCGGTGTTGCGCCGCATGCATCGCAAATATCGCCCGTGGCACTATCGCGAGAAGATCGACAAAATTCGCGCCGCTATGCCCACGGCCGCCATCGGCGCCGACGTTATGGCCGGATTTCCCGGCGAGACCGACGCCGAATTCGAATCCACACGCCGCCTCATCGAAGACCTTCCCTTCACCTATTTGCACGTCTTTACTTACTCCGCGCGTCCCGGCACGCCGGCCGCAGCCATGCCGAATCAAGTCCCCGTACAGGTCGCCCGCGAGCGCAATAAAATTCTGCGCGACCTCGCCGCCCGGAAGAAGCAAACCTTCATGCAGTCGTTCACCGGAAAGAGACTGGATGCCATCACGCTCAGCGCCGTGCACGCGCTCCCCGACGGAGAGTTCACCGAAGCTCTCACCGACAATTATCATAAGCTTTTTCTGAAGGGACGCCACGAGGCGAACCGCTGGATCACGGCGCACATCGAGCAAGTGGAAGACGGCGAGTTCGTGGCGGCCGCGTGTTGCCCCTGTGATTATTCCCCAGGCAGCGGGTAGTGATTCAACTCCGGCATGGGGAAGTTTTTGCGGTTATCTGTGGCGAGCGGGCAGCCTTGCTGAAGAGCGACGGCGGCGACCACGGTATCGGCCAGCGTGAGAGTACGCCCCTTTCTCGCCCACTCGCTTTTAAGCTTGCCTGCCATCTCGGCAACGCTGGCGGTGATTTCGTGGCAGTCGAGAGCCAGCAAAAAAGCCTTCGTTCGCGTCTCTTCCGCGGGTCGCATGCCCGCGTAGACTTCTGCCAGATTGAGAGCAGACGTGGTCAACGTGTGTCCGGCCCGCACTAACTGGGCTAGCCATTGCCGGCGCCCACGCCGCAAACGCAACGCGTCGATCAATACGGAGGTGTCTAGCAGGAGTTCCATGCGGTTGCTCACTTCCGCTTTGGTGCACTACGCTGCTTGCTTTGCGCGGGACGCCGCTCGCTCTGCTTTCGCAATTGCTGTACCCAAGCCGCGGCCCCATGAGCCAGTTCTGGATGGCCGTGCGCTGCCCACGCCGGATCTTCACTGTCCAGAAAGTGGAGCAATTTCCGTCGCTGCACCTCCTGGCGGGCAGTTTGGAGCAGGAAAGCGGTGCGGCCGCGCGGCCCAACCAGGGCATCGATTTCCTGCAACAGGTCGCCGGGGATCAGGATGTGCGCTCGTTGTGTGCCTGCCATATGTGCATATCAAGTGTGCCATACAAGAGGTAAGAGAATCAAGCCTCCCCAGTCATGTAGAGAGCGGCCGCGGCTTCATGGGGTGCTTGGTCGGCGGTAGTGTCTTAAACACTGTTATTTAAGACAAGACCAGGTTGGCGACCCCTTGAAAAAACGCGACGACGATCTGAATGACATAATTTGAGAGGCGAGTAGCCGGGGCAGAAAACGGCCCATCGATGCGGACGCGATCGGAGAACAAGAGGAAAGAAACGCCGCTTACGAGCTCTCCGCGGGCAGTGTGGTGGGAGGGTGGCGCTTCAGTTTCGCCGGAGCGCGGCCTGATTGAGCAGGCCTCGAGGCCGGTGAGTTCGGCCCGACTCGAAGGTTCAGTGCGCCGGCCTCGGGTTGCTTTAAAATCCGGCGCGATTTTTTCTCTTTCCTCCACTGCCGCAGTAAGAACCAGGACTCCAGGTATCGGTCAAATTTGGCGCCGCGTTTCCAGGGAGAGAGCGAGATCGATCCCTTCTGCTGGCGGACGGTTGCGACGGGAATGATGTACCAGATGTCGGCTGGGATGACGTAGGCGGCGATGAAATCGACCTCCTTCAGGAGGACGAGCATCCGCTTGTCGGAGGGCAACCTGCAGCCATAGGAGCCGGGGCCAACACGGTGAATGGTCGATTTGACCTGTACCCGATAGGCCAAACCATCGCGCTCGACCATTAAGTCATAGGGTGCGGAATTTCCCCAGGGTTTGGAGACGCGAAGCCGTTGTTCGACGGCCCGCGCCACAAACCGAATCTCCGCCCACTCACCGCGTTCCGCGCTGTTCCTGAAATACGTTAGCCAACGTTGCATCGATTGCCTCGACTTTCCAAAACACGAAAGGCGCGACCCTTGGGCCGCGCCTTTTGCTGGTTACTGGATTTTTTATTTCTACTTCTATTATATCACAAAGCGAATGGTAAATGGGACATGTTAGCCATAAATATTTTCCCTTTGCTTGCTAGGAGATAAGCCCGATCGTGTAAGTTCTGCCTATTGACAAGAAATTGGGGGAGCGTGGAAAAACTGGGGAACGGCCCCCCTCACCACGCCTCGAGTCCGCTTGCGCCAAAGAGACCTTTTGCACCCCTAAGGTACATCTGAGGTCCGGATATTTTTTGCGGACCCGGCGGCACTCCTGTGATCTGTGTCGATTTACGAGGGCGGGTTATAAACGGACGATGCGGTTCCATCCCAAATCTGCCCTGTTATCTCTTCTGCTCTGCGTGGTGTCTATCCCGGCGGCGCTGGCGCAGGAGATGCAGGGGCCGTCGAACGGGGCTTATCGAGTTACTCGCGAAGACTCTGGGTTGCGGCAAAAGACGATTAAATCTCGCGCGCTGAATCTGAGTGAGGGTTTGGCGATTCTGGGTGCTGCACTGGATTCGCGCCATCATGCTGGACTGCCTTACGATTGCTCCCACTTTGTCCACGGACTGTATGAGCGCGCCGGCTTTCCTTATGAGTACGCGAGTTCTTCGGACCTTTACGCTGGGGTCGACGAATTTCGGCGAGTGACAAATCCGCAACCGGGGGACTTGGCCGTCTGGCGCGGACATGCTGGGATTGTGGTGAATCCCGCGCAGCATTCCTTTTTCAGCCTGCTGCATTCGGGTCCGGGAGTCGATTCGTACGGTTCGCCCTATTGGAAACGGCGCGGACACCCGCGTTTTTTCCGTTACGTCAAAGCGGTTCCAAGCGGCGCGGGCTCCGGCTCGATCCGGGCTGCGAGCCTGAAGCCGTGATTGTCACCTAAGGTTGTCATGTCCGCGCTTTTTGTGGCCGGAAATTCGCCGCACGTGTCAGGGCTCGAGGAGAAGGTAGGGATCCTTCGACTCCGCAGGTCGGTTCGCTTCGCTCACCGATCTGCTACGCTCAGGATGACAGAAATTGCGTACTGATCTGCTCCGCTCAGGATGACAGAGATTTATTTCTTGCTGGCTTTTCCGTCCATCACGGTTGACCATTTGGTTCCATCTGGTGACATGTCGAAGGTGAAGTTGTAGGACGAGGCCGAGGTGATTTTCATGGTGAAGCGGCCTTTCATGGTCATGCCGCCCATTTTTTCTTCGTTGGTCCAGGTCCAGGTGTCGCCATCGAGAGAGCCGCGGGAGTCGTCGAATTCGCCGAAGCTGTTGAACTCGCGGTAGGTGTAGGCTTTGTCGTCGGCGGAATATCCCATCACGGACAGGCCCACGCCGTTGCCCATGGAACTTTTGTAGTCGGAGTGGCAGACGAGGTAGAAGCTGCCCTCCATCCACTCGCACTTTTCGTTCTCCGTCATGGATCCGCCGGGGCCCATCATGCCCGGCTTCATGGTGCCATCGAGAGTCCACGAACCTACGAATGTGTCCAGCTTCTTGAGTTCCGGTGCGGGCTTTGGAGGTTGCATCTGCGCCATGGCCGCTGCGGTCGCGATGATCCACGCCGCAAAAATCATTCCTGCTCGTTTCATGTTCGTATCCTCGAGGACGCTTTATCTATAAGTTCGAATTAAAGGTTCAGCCGATACGCATTCTACAGTGCCACGGCAAGCGCACGGCAAACATTACCAGTCTCCCCAGTGCGCTGCCGTGGCTTGATGGAATTTCAGCTTCCACTGGTCGCCTTGCTTCACCCACACCGAACTGAAATGCTGATAGCGCGGCGGAGGTCCCTGATCTTCTTCGGGAGCCTTACGCACGATGGCGTCATAAGTGATGAGGGCGGCGGCGTCGGAGAGGGCGAGAACTTTTATGTCATAGGGGGTGAGTTCGAGCAAGCCGGAGTCACCGAGATTATCGACGGCCTCCTGTCCTTCGAGCAGCTTGCCATCGATACCGACCAGGGAAAAATCCGCCGCCAGCGTGCGCTTGAAGAACGCGCCATCGTCTTTCTTCTTGGCCTCGATCAGGCTTTTTTCGCTGGCCATCATAGCCTGCTCAAGAGGACTTTTAGCCGCCGCGGCCGGCTGCGCTACCGCGGGGAGTACGCCTGCCAAAAACAGAACGGCGCAAAACAGGCAATGGATCTTCATATCTCTCCAATCATGAATCGCTGTAAACACCGCTATCCGGTCGCTCCCGGAAGCCCATCGATGCTGCGCTTATTTTTCTGCTCACGGTAAGCCTTCAAACCTTCCGGTCCCTTCTTACGCGCCCAGGCATGAAGTTGTTCGCGCTCGCCGTCATATTTGAAAAGAGGAACGCCGTAGCCGCAAGAGTCAGTAACGCGGTTGACTTCGACCACGATGATCGAGCGGGCGCTGTCGTGAGCTGGGAAGTTTTCCGCGAGGGCGGCGAATTCCGCTTCGTGCGGTTCGACCACGCGGCCGCGCCCATACAGCCGGAAAATGTTCGGTGGCCCTGAAAGGTGCAGAACATGAGGACAATCCTGCCATTGTCTTTCTCGCGCAGGTGAGCGATGGTCTCGACTCCACTGCCGTTGAAATCAATATAAGCGACCGTAGTTGGCCCCAGGATGCGGAATGTGTCGAGGCCTTTGGGAGACAAGTTCACGTGTCCGCCGGCATCGAGCGGAGCGGAGGCGACAAAAAACATGTGCTGCGCTTCGATGAAACGCTTGGCCTCATCGTCGATCATGGAGCGAGTTTTACCCATGGCTAGCCTCGGATTTTCTGTGGCAAATCGGCGCGCGGAACTGAAACCTGCTCGCCGGTTGCCAGATTTTTCAGCGCGAAGGCAGCGGCGTTCACTTCATTCTCGCCGACGATCAAAATGTATTTTGCTCCCGCTTTGCTCGCCGTCTCGAAGGATTTTTTCAGGCGGAAAGTTTCGTCCCCCAAATCCACGACGATATCGTGGCGGCGCAGTTCACGCGCCAGGCGGGCGGCTTCGGGGTTCATGCCCGCGCCGAGGGGAGCTATGTAGACCTCCGGTTTGCGCAGCATACTTTCGGCGGAGGCCGATTCCTGCAGCGACATTACCAGGCGATCTTCGCCGATTGCGAAACCGATGCCGGGAGCCGCGGGGCCACCGAGGGCCTCGGAAAGTCCGTCATAGCGGCCGCCGCCGAGGATCGCATTCTGTGCGCCGAGGGCTCCGTGGGTGAATTCGAAGGCAGTGCGGGTGTAGTAATCGAGTCCGCGGACGAGACGGTCGTTCAATGTAAAGGGGACGCCGACCTTGGTCAGGATTTCTTTTACGGCTTCGAAGTGGATGCGGCAAGGTTCATCGAGAAACTGGCTGATGCGGGGCAGAGTGTGAATGATGGGCTGATCGGCGGGGACTTTGCAATCGAACACGCGCAGCGGGTTCGTGACTGCGCGGCGCTGGCAATCCGCGCACATGTTTCCGACTACTGGCTCTAGAGCCTTGCGCAGGGCTTCGTTGAAGGCGGCGCGATCGTTGGGGCAGCCGACGGAATTCAGTTCGAGATTCCAGCCGGTGATTCCGAGGCGATCGAGCAGCGTAGCCAGCATCTCAAGGACTTCGGCGTCGCGCGCGGGAGACTCGCTGCCGGCGGATGCGGGGCCAATGACTTCTGAGCCGATCTGGTAGAACTGGCGGTAGCGGCCTTTCTGCGGACGCTCCCGGCGAAACTGCGGGCCGATGTAGTAGAGCTTGTTCAGTCCGCGATCCCACAGCTTGTGTTCGATGTAGGCGCGCACGACGCCAGCGGTGTTTTCGGGACGGAGGGTGAGGGAATTTCCTTTATCGCTTTCGGCGCGGCCGCGATCTTCCCAGGTGAACATTTCTTTCGAAACGATATCCGTTTCCTCGCCGACGCCGCGGGCGAAGAGTTCGGTCGACTCGAAGATCGGCGTACGTATTTCCTGGAAGTTGTAGGCGCGGAAGACGTCGCGCGCAGCGGACTCCACGAAGTTCCACAGCGCCGTTTCGGGCGGCAACAAGTCTCGCGTTCCTCGAACGGCTTTGATCATGAGGCAGTTCTCAGTTCTCGGTTCTCAGTCTTGATGCGGCGTATTGAGTGATAGGGATCCTTCGACTGCTCAGGATGACAGTTCTTGCGAAATACCTGGCACTCTTATCCCTCCCGCAGATAGTCTTCGGTGTATCCCAGATAATTTGTGCAGTAGCGCATGATCATGTCGTCTTCGCCCTTCTCGAGTTTGCGGCGGAACTTTCCGGGGGAGCCCATCCAGAGGGAGCCGGGCTCGACTACGGTGCGCTCCGGAATCAGGGTGCCGGCGGCGATGATCGATCCCGTGCCAATCTTCGCGCCATTCAAGATGACCGATCCCATGCCGATCAGGCAGCGGTCCTCGACTATGCAGCCGTGCAGCGTTACGGAATGGCCTACGGTGACGTACTCGCCGACTGTAACGCCGTAGGTATTCTTCATTCCGTGCAATACGCTGCAATCCTGAATGTTGGAATGGGCACCGATGCGGATGGCATAGACATCGCCGCGGACGACGGCGTTCATCCAGACGGATGCATGCTCGCCGAGGACCACGTCGCCGATGATTTGCGCGGACTCGTCCACGTAACAGCTCGCGGGAATGGTGGGCTTCATGCCTTTGAAGGATCGAATCATTCGGTTATCCGGGCAATTGCGGATTGTGAAACAATGCAAAGGCCAAAAAGAAATAGTACCAGCAACCGCGCGTCTGCAGCCGACCTTCCGTGCAGTCCAGTCTTTGCCTTAATGCGCGGCATCTGCGAAACTTGCACATCCTCAATAAAAACCGAAAACTGAACTGAGAACTGCTTCATGGGGCGTATTCACGTACTTTCCGAGCAGGTGGCCAACAAGATCGCCGCGGGCGAGGTGGTGGAGAGGCCTGCGTCGGTGGTGAAGGAGTTGCTGGAGAACGCGTTGGACGCGGGTGCGACGCGGATCAAGATCAGCGTGGAGGCGGGCGGGAAGAAGCTGATCCAGATTACGGATAACGGATGCGGCATGGTGCGGGACGATGCCATGCTGGCGTTCGAGCGGCATGCGACGTCGAAGATCAAAGATGCGGAAGATTTGCTGAGCGTGGCCACGCTGGGATTTCGCGGCGAGGCGCTGCCTTCGATTGCGTCGGTGTCACGGCTGCGGCTGGAGACGTGCGCGGTGGAGTCTGGGGTTCCGGCGGCCGGAACTGTGATTGAGATCAATGGCGGCAAGATGGCGCGCGTGGAAGAGGCGGGGCTGCCGGAGGGGACGTCGATCACGGTGCGGGATTTGTTTTTTAATACTCCGGCGCGGAAAAAGTTTTTGAAGGCGGAGTCGACTGAGCTGTCACATATTGCTTCGTTGGTGACGCATTACGCGCTGGCGCATCCGGAGAAGCATTTTGAATTGCATTCGGCGACGAATGCGATGCTGGTGGCGCCTCCGGTGGCGGGATATAGCGAGCGCGTGTATCAAGTGTTCGGGAAGGAAACGCTGGACCAGTTGATTGCGGTGGCGGCGGTGCAGCCGCTGGAGCATGTGGGACTGCCGCAGCCTCCGCCGTGGCGGAGAGAGGAAGAATCGGACGAGGACGACGAAGGCGGGCGGGGCGCCCGCCCCACACAAGCAGGCCAGATGCGGCTGCATGGGTTTGTTTCGAAGCCGGAGATCCAAAAGCTGAATCGCAACTCGATTTATGTATTCGTGAATGGACGGCTGATTCGCGACCGGCTGGTACAGCATGGGCTGACGGAGGCTTATCGAAATATTATTCCGCCGACGGTGTATCCGGTGGTGCTGCTGTTTTTGGAGTTGCCGGCGGGCGAGGTGGATGTGAATGTGCATCCCTCGAAGACCGAGGTGCGCTTTCGGCAATCGACCGTGCTGCACGATTTTGTGCGGGATACGGTGCGGGCGGCATTGATGAAGGCGCGTCCGGCGCCGCAGTTTACGACGGAGATTCATGCGCACGCGACGGCGAGTTCAGGACTGACACCGGGTGCTCGGGAGTGGGAGCCGCCCTCGGACATGGTTGCCGAGCCGGCGGCGCGAGCGTTTTACGAACCGGCGGGTGGCGCGGGGTTTGCTTTGCAGGCGCCAGTGGCACCTCCGGTTTCGGCGCGGTTTCAATTCGAGGGCGGGATTGCGGTGGAGGCGAATGCGGCGATTCCGGTGGCGCGCGGACTGGAAAGAAGGGAAGCCGAGGAAGTTCCGGACAACGGATGTGCTCCGGCGCTGGAGGTAAGAGAGGAAGAGCCAACGCTGGAGGCGCTTTCGACGCTGCGTCCGCTGGGACAGATTCGCAATTCGTTTATCCTGGCGGTGAATGAAGATGGATTGTGGATCGTCGACCAGCACGTGGCTCACGAGCGCGTGCTGTTTGAACGTGTGCTGAAGCAGCGTGCGGTGCAGAAAGTGGAGAGCCAGCGGCTGCTGATGCCGATTGTGCTGGAGCTGTCTCCGGCGCAACAGGCGGTGTTTGCCGAGATTGCCGACGAACTGCAGCATAACGGGTTCGAGGCGGAACCGTTTGGCGCGCGCAGTGTGGCGGTGAAAGTTGCGCCGGCGGGAGTGGATGCGGCGGCTGTCGAGAAGATGTTGCATGAATTGCTGGATCAGATTTCGCGGGAAGAGCAGTCCTTGAATCTGGAAAAGATTCGGGGGCGGATTGCGGCGTCGATTGCGTGCCATGCGGCGATCAAGGTCAACATGCCGCTGGAGCAGAATAAAATGGAGTGGCTGCTGGCGGAACTGGCGAAGACGGATCATCCCATGTCGTGCCCGCACGGCAGGCCGGTGGTCCTGCGGTATTCTGTTAAGGATATTCAGAAGGCGTTTAAGAGAATCTAGCTCTCAGCTGTCAGCTCTCAGCTTTCAGCAAGAGCGGCGCAGCCGAATCGTTTGCTGAGAGCCGATAGCTGAAAGCTGACAGCTGCCTATGACCGAACAGGATTTACAGCAACTGCGGCGCGAGAAGTGGCGGCTGGATGGGAAGGCCATCCGGACCATCGAACAGGCGCGTGCGTTTGTCGAGGGCGTGGGATTTTGCCTGATGTATCCGGTGCGGCCGGCGATGCCCGTGCCCACGTTCATCGGAGCGTTCGTAGGGTCCGACAATCGGCTGCCGACGTGGCAGCACGCTTATTCCGATCCGCGGGCGGCAGAGGCTACGGAGCTTATGGTTCGACTGCTGCGGGAGCGGGCGGCCTATGAAGCGAATTTGTTCGAGGAGAACAATGCGTTCCTCGTGGCGGCTTCGGTGTTTCCCTATTTTTATGCGCTGGTGGGCGAGCGCAATCCCAAGCTGGCGCCGAAGCAGGGGCCGCGTTCTCCTTATTCGCCGCTGGCCTGCGATGCGTTTGAATTGATCCGGCGCGACGGTCCGATCTCAAAGCCGAAGCTGCAGGAAGCGCTGGGCGGCAGCGTCTCGTTGCCGGCGCTCGATAAGGCGCTGGGCGAGTTGCTCGCGAAGCTGCGCATCACGCGCGTGGATTACAAGGCCAACGAAGGTTCTTACTGGGACGTGCTTTATCGCTGGTCGCCGGACGCGGTGCGCGAGGGCGTGGGATTGTCGGTACAGCAGGCGCTTTCGGCGCTGCTCTCGAAATATCTGGATTGCGTGGTCGCTGCCGAGCAGACGGAGTTGGAATCCTTCTTCGGAAAATTTGTGGCGCGCTCGCGGGTGAAGGAAGCGGTGAATGCGCTGCTGGCGGCGCGCGAGCTGAGTTTTGTGCATGTGAGCGGAAGATCGATGCTGCAAATTACGCCGGAGAAGGAAGCGGTGGTTCCTTTTGTGGCTGCGGCTCGCCCGCCGAAGGCGAGAGTGGACGAAAATCCTCGTCCGCGCAAGAGCTACCCGCGGCCTGGGTCGAGGACAGGCTCCTCAGGACCGGGGCGGCCTTCGCTCACGTCGCAACATTCCGGCAAACCTAAGAAATAATGTTCATCTAGAGATCCGGGTTCACGATCGCGGCGCTGCCCAGGTTATTTCGAGTAAGTTCTCAGAAGCGCCTGATTAACATTCGAGCGGCCGAGTTGCGTGTTTGGGTGTCCGCCGATTTGAGTTGGTCACGGCAAGAGACGCAGGATTGCCCCGGATCCAGCGCCTAAAGGCTGACTCTCTCACTCGATGCTGACGGTATGCCTGAAGGCATACCCTGATACGAATCCCTCTCTCAATTACAACGACTTCCTCCGACGACGACAAGTGCCGGAATTCCAGCGGATTGCTGACCAAGGCGGAAAACCTGGGAGTTCGACGTGTACAATCTAGTCGCGAAATGACCGACCACTCTGACCACGACCACAAATTGATCATCGCTATTGACGGGCCGGCGGGCGCGGGCAAGAGCACAATCGCCTCGCGGCTGGCGCGGAAGCTGGGCTATGTGAACCTGGAGAGCGGCGCGATGTACCGGGCGCTGGCGCTGAAGGCCATCGACGAGGATGCGTCGTTCGACGACGAAGCGACGCTGGTGAAGCTGGCGGAGGAGTCGCGCATTCAGCTCGTGCCCACGCGGGACGGAAACCGGACGCTGCTGAACGGGCGCGACGTTTCGGCGCGGATTCGCGAGCGCGATGTGACGGAGGCGGCGTCGCGGGTGTCGGTGCATCCGGCGGTGCGGGGGTGGATGGTGGCGCATCAGCGGGAGATGGGTGTGGGCGGCGGCGTGGTGATGGAAGGCCGGGACATTGGAACGAAAGTTTTTCCCGACGCTGACCTGAAAATTTTTCTCGACGCCGATCCGGTGGTGCGGGAGCAGCGGCGGATGGAGCAGCAGAAGATCAAAGGCGAGGTAGCCGCGAACGTCGCTGCGGATTTGCGGGAACGCGACCGGCGGGATCGGACGCGGGCAGCGTCTCCGCTGATGGCGGCGGAGGATGCGGTGGTGATTGATTCGACGAAGCTGAGTGAAGAGGAAGTTCTGGCAAAGGTGGAGGAGCTGGCCAGGAAGAAATTGGGAGATTGAAACCGGTCGCTCCTTCGGCTGACGCGATCAGGGTCTTTTGCTACAAGCAGAAACCAAGGTCCCTCGCCTCGCTCGGGATGACGGTAGAAACTATAACTGATAGAAACATCAGCAAGCCAGACGCGCCCTAGTACTAGTTGTCCGTGGGTTCCACTTTCGCTTTCGGTGCGGGCAGGGTCTTGGCAGGCTTGGCCGGTATTGCTGGGGGCGCGGGTGGCGCCAGAGCAGCCGTGGCAGATGCTTTGCGAATCTCGATGCCGTCGTGCTGATTGTTGATGACGATATGGGAAGCACCGTTGCCCACGCTGCCGCTGGCAGTGGCCTCGTGGTCTCCGTTCTCGATTTTCAACTCCGGGAAGTCGGACTGGATTTCGCCATCGCGAGTGCGCGCGTCCACCCGGAAACCAGCTTTGTCGGGCAGGCTTAATTGCACATCGCCGTTGCGGCTGTCGATCTGCACGTTGCCCAGGGAGCGCAGGGACACTTCTATTCCGCCATTGTCATTCTGCAGGCGGACATCGCCGGAGACGTCGAGCAGGCGGATTTGCTTGGAGCGCGTGGTTAAGTGGAGGGGACCCGTGATCTTGTCGGCGTGCAGGTCATCGGAATCGAGATCGAGCTCGCCATCGATGCGGGAGAACTCCAGGTCGGTGCGGGAAGATTTGAAAGCAACATTCTTGCTGATGCGGGCGAGTTTGACGCTCTCCTGAAATTCGCCGTTGAGTTGAGCTGAGCCTTTCACGTCCGTCACCGAGACTTCGTTCAAGCGGCCGTCGATGTGGACGTCGCCGGTGATCTGCTCGACCTTGGCGGAGCTTTTTTCAAGGGTCAGTTTTACGTTGCCATTGACGTCCTCCACGGAAACATCGCCGTGCTGGCTGGCGATCCTCACCTCTCCGTCGCGTCCGGTGACGGAGACGTCGCCTCTACGCCCGGTGATGTGGAGTTCCATTTTTCGTGGGACCGAGATATCCAGATCGCTTTGGACGGAGTGGTCGCCAGCGGCCTGGGTCTTGGCGTCGAGCGTTAACATCCCGCCGGCCGTTGTAATCGTCGGCTTAGTTTCTGCGTTGTATTTGTCGGCATCGCTCTGACTTTCGGCGCCGACACGTTTGCGCACTACGACGGTGATTTTGTTGTCGTTGGCGGGGCTGACGCGGACCGCGCCGTGATCGTTATTGACGCGCAAGCTGGTGGCGGAGGGGGGTATGTCCTGTTCGAGGTGGTCGTCGAAGTTATAGGTCTGGCCAAAGATGTTATCCAGGTCGCCGTCGTCGATGTGCATGTTGTCGCGGATTTCGCCCCAGTTGAAGCGTGAGGCCTGGGTGGCGATGAGTCCGCAGACGACGATCGCAATGACGAGAAATACTCCTCCGGCACCGATGCCGCGAGGCGGAAGGCCATCGCGTTGGGCTTGCTGATGCTCGATCAGTTTGATGACTCCCCACAGGATCAGCAGCAACGGCCAGTAGTGGGCGAACCAGGTACCCAGGCGCACCCAGGAGAGCAGGTGCAGGTTGCCCAGCAGGAAGACGATTCCGAGAACGATCAATACGAACGGTCCGGCGAAAGAACGGCGGTGGCGTCGCGGTGGAAGCGGAGCTGGAACCAGTGGTGGAACGGGATAAGACACGGGGCTAGACATTGCGCACCTCCCCGGAAGAAGACGCAGGTTCAGTATTGGCTGGCGGTGGAGTTGGAGGCGCCGCGACCGCAGGAGGCGCCGGCGGCAGCGGGCCGATGTGTCCGGCGGAGGAAGCATTACTCTGCAGCAGCTTGACCACGCCAACGACCAGCAGGATGGCAGGCCAAGTGCGGTCGAAGCTGGCGACATTCAGGCTCTGGAGCAGGAACAACATGCCGACAGTTACCAACATGGCCGGCCCCATGATTTTGCGCATGCGGCAGCGATCGCAGGGGCAGCCTAGCCCCAAGGCTTTGCGCACGCGGCAGCGTTCACAACTGCAGTCCACCGGGTGAGCACTGGTCATGCCGTGAGCCCCGATGATTCCCCACTGCTTGGCGAACATCCAACCTCCGAGAAAAATGAGGATGAGCGGCCAGAAACGGTCGAGGCCGAACTCGAAGATGTTCATGGTGTGCAGCAGGAAGAGCACGCCGAGTCCAATTAACACGATCGCGACGAAGGGAACATTCTTGGACTCGCCTTTCTCTCCCATGCTGAAAGCTTGTGCCAAGCCGAAAGGATCGGGCGCGGGCTGGCCTTCCTGAAGAGCACGAGCGGTGTGCACGGCATCGATGATCTGGTAGACGATGAAGAACGCAATGCCGAAGCCAAACAGCGCATCCCAATTCCCGGCATGGTCGGAGGCGAAGATGAGCAATCCAAAAATGAGCAGGTGTGCGAGTCCCTTGGCGTATTGGGAGCAGTAAACGGCGCCGACGCCGAAGGGAAAGAATCCGGCCAGGATGCCGGCGACGGCAGGATTCGGACCGGAACCGGTATGCCGCGTGGCGGGTGTTCCCACCGGCGGATACACAGCTTGCGGAGGCACGAACCCGGCGGCCGGGGCAGTGCCCTCTAAACGGGCTGCGAGACAAGGCTCGCAGTATACGACTCCGCGGACGTCGCGGGTGCAGGTGGCGCAGAGCGGCTTGCCGCAAGTGCGGCAAAACGCGACTGCGGCAATGTCATTGTGCGTGGCGCAGTTCATACCAACCTCCTGTACGTGGTCACCGACACTACAGGCAGATCGTTTACAGATGGACCCAGTGGAGCACCAGCGAGAATGAGATGGTTCCCGGTCTGGCTGTAATTGCGCTCCTGCTTCTGCTCGGGCTGTTGTGTTGTGTCGTTCTTGTGGTCTTTCTTTTCCTTTGCCGGTGCGGGTTCGGCGGGGGTCACGTTGCGCTTGAATTCACGCACTCGCGATTCCACTTCGTAGACGAGCCGGATATTTTCGTAGTAGCGCACTACGCGGGCTTGCGCGTTGTAATACGTGTGCCGTAGGGCGGCGGGACGCAAACTCACCTGGCGCAGATCGGCGGGTTTAACGCCGAGTACGCTCAACGCCACCGACAGCGAGAAGAACGCCATGCCGAATGACATGGCGAACCGCGGCTGCCGGACCGTTGCCCAAATGGGTTGCATGGCCTCCGAGGCCCACGCCTGCGCCTTCTCCAGCCATGTAATGCGAGGCTGTGGCGCAGCTACGTTCACCCGCAGGCGTTGGGTGTCAACGCCCGTTGTGGATGCCAGGATATTCGTAACCAGACTGACTGGAGGCTCCACCTCCGTGAGATCCTTCAGCCAGTTGCGGCCCGCCTCGACTTCTGCGAGCAGCGGCCCGCAGGCGGAACAAGTCCGCGCGTGAGCCTGGAAGCGGTCGAGCTGAAGGCTGGTCAGAACGCCATCGAGCGCGTCCGTGAGCAGGCCATCGAACTCGTGACACTGCATTCCGTTACTGGTCTGGTCGTTACTCGTGTGATCTGGCATCACATCACCTGCCTATAGGTACGTTGTAATAGCCGGGCAAGTTCCGCCCGCCCACGATTTATTCGACTTTTCACAGTTCCCTCCGGCACCTTCAAAACGGTAGCGATTTCGCGGTAGTCAAAATCTTGTAAGTCCCTTAGAATCACTGCCTCACGCAGCTCTGGCGACAGCTTGGCCAAGGCCGCGTGAACGGTTTCGCCAACCTCCCGGCTGCGTACGTGCTGGTCGGGAGGGGCGGATTGGTCCTGAATTTGCTCACTGAGCGGCTGGGCATCTTCGTGCGACGAGGACGCGGCGTCGAGCGAGTCGGTGATGCGGTCCTGCTTGGTCTTGCGGAAATGATCCACTAGCAAGTTGCGGGTGATGGTGGTCACCCAGGTGACGAACGCGCCCTTGGTATGGTCGTAGCTTGCCAGGGTGCGGTACATCTTGATGAAAACTTCCTGGGCCAGGTCTTCGGCGTCGTCGGATGAGCCGGCGAAGCGGTAGCAGATGTTATAGATACGGCGGTTGTAGGTCTGAACGATCTCCTCCCAGGCAGCCGCGTCGCCGGCAACACAGCGGCGGACCAGCATCGCAACTACCTGGACGTCTTCCAAACGAAGCTCCCCCGGAAAAGCTTGACCTCACAAGACAGTACGCGGATGTGCTCCCGTAAGTTCGCGGGACAAAAGGCGCAGCCGCAAGTTATTCGAAACAGGGCATTGTAGCAGCGGCAGGAAATTGGCGATTCCAGCGCGGCATACCGTTTCGCTTGTCGCTACGGAATTCTCACCACTAAATTATTTCCCCGGCGTCAGGGGCGGAGCCGGATAATCAGGAAGCTTGTCCTTGTTGGTGGTCACGCGCTTGATTTCAAGTTCGTCGAAGAGGATGGAGGGGCTCACAATGCTGTGCGGGATGTTCTGGGCGTGACTGTCCAGGTAGAGGTCATTGCCCGCGGCAACCAGATCGTTGCGCAAGGCGCGGGTGTCGAGATCGCCGAAGCTGCCGCCGCGCACCAGTTCTTCGTGTCCGTCCTTGACATAAACTTTGTATAGCAGGCGCGGTGCGCGCTGTGGGCCGAAGGTCTCGACGTAGTAGCCGTAGGGAAGATCGCGCTGCTGACAAAGTTCGATGAACTTCTTCTTCAATTCCGCAGGCGTGACCGACTCCGAAGCGGTTACGATCAGGTTGCCCAGACTGGGACCGGGCAAATTGCTGGGCACGCGGGCGCGGCCGTGGCCGTTGGACACGGGAAAGTCGCGAATGGGATCGCGGCCCACCAGATAGTTGACGAGCTTGCCGTTCTCAATGACTGGGACGCGTTGCGCCTTTACGCCCTCGTCGTCAATAGTGTAGCTGCCCAGCAGAGACTGACCCTGGAATGAAGCGAGAGTCGGGTCGTCGACGACCGACAGAAAGTCGGGCAGGACGCGGGTCTTATAGCTTGCGGCGAATTCTCCGGTGGTGCGGCCCGTTTTGCCTAGTTCAGGTTTGCGGCCAAGCACGTGCTCTCCGACCAGATCGGCGAAGACAGTGGAAGCGGCGTCGGAGGAAAACAGGACCGGGCCACGGTACTCTTCGTCGGCAAGAGGGGCGTCGCGCAACAGCTTCAGCGTGCCGAGCAGTTGGGCGGCTTGAGCGTGGAATTCCTGCGCGGAAGGCAACTCTTTCATGCTTGCCGCAGTGAAGCTGTGGGAGCGCTCCAGTTTCAAGCCGTCCGGGGCTTGCGTGCTCTCGGCGATGCTCATCTCATAAAGGTTGTAGCCGCTGCGGACAATCGTTCCTTCGGAATTCAGGAAGTAGCGGTTGACCGCCTGGAATTTCAGCGTCGTATCCGCAGTCTGCAGCAGAGGGTCGTCCTTGTAAACCGAGGAGCCGTCCTGGAGCATAGCGAGCCATGGCTGCGGATCGAAATCGAGTTTCACCAACGAGCCGACGGATTGCACGGGTTCGGCGTGAGCAAAGTCATCGACTGGCGGGTCGGGAGCGGTGTACTGCTTGAGCTGTGCCTGCTTGGCGGTAAGTTCCTGGGCGGCGACTTTGTAGGCCCGGTCGGTGGCTTCCCAAATCTGGTGGCGCAGGGCAATCAGGTCGCCGTCGAGGGGCACTACGCCGACCGCGCCTTCGCCCTGGCCGCCGCGGTAGCTATCCTGCTTGTAATCTCCGATGCGGACCGTGACGCGCAGAAAACGGAAGCGGCTCCGCACATGGCTGCGCAGCGAACCATAGGCGGCCTCGGCATCGTATTCATCCACATCGAAGACGCGATACGCGATGTAGTAAGGTGCGGCCACTTGATCCAACTTGAGCGACGCCTTGGAGCGCTCAAGTTCTACGCTCATCGCCTGCAGCACCGGGTCGCCAGAACCTGCCGTGTCTTTCTGCTGAGCGCGGGTGAAGGGCACGTACACGGCAAGCAACAAAAGAAGAGCAGTTGAATAGCGCTGCAAGTTGGGCCTGATCCGGGGCATCATAGCTGCCCTCCAGACTTCGCGGGCTGAGGGGATTCTGATGTCTCAAAACCAGGTGGAGGAAGAATCGGAGGCCGGTTCAGGGAATGCGCCCGCTTCTGCACTTCGATGTCCGAAAAAAGCATGGCTGGAGCCGCGGCCGACACCGGCACGGAACCCGATTCCGCTCCGCAGATTCCGTTGAAGGCGGCAGTCTTGTCGCCGGTGAGCAGAATGTGTTCCATGGCGGCGAGCGGAGTGCCCACGATGTCGACGCCGCGCACCAGTTCGTCGGGACGGTCGTCCGGATAAACACGCCACACCAGCACCGGCAAGACCTGGAACGCCTGCGGCATGCTGCGCTGTGTCAGGGTGAAGCCGCCTTGAATGTCCTCAAAATAGAGACCGTAGGGTTTCCCCTGTTTCTTGACCTCGTCTTTGAGCTTCTGGCGCAACTCGGAATCCTTAACCGTCTTCGAAGACGAAACGATGAGGTTGCCTTGGCGTCCCGTGGCCATGAGGCCGGGCTGAGCGCGGCCGTGTCCGTTGGATTTGCCAAAATCCTTGATCGGCATGCGCGACATCAAGAAATTCTTGAGGATGCCATTCTGGATGACATCGACGCGCGCAGCCGGCATGCCCTCGTTATCGTATTCATAGAAACCGCTGAGCGGAAACCCGTCGAGTGTCCGGCGAGTTGGATCGTCGGAGACGCTGAGGAAGTCCGGCAGCACTGGCTGGTTCACCTTCTTGGTGAAGGTCTGTCCTTCTTTTTCACCGCGCTGGCGGTGACCCTCCAGGCGATGACCCAGAACCTCGTGGAAGAAGACGGCGGTGGCGCGGCCGGAGAGCAGCGCCGGGCCGTCGAAGGGTTCGGCGAGAGGAGCGTCGCGGAGCGCTTTAAGGTCGGTAGCCATCTTCTCGACGCGAGCTGCGACCTCGGACTCGGGCGGCGACTGCTCAAGCGTTCCGGCCTGGAAGGTCTCGACCCGCATCAGTTCCATGCCGTCGTCGGCGCGGGTTTCGGCGTCGATGCTTATCCTGACCATGGCACCTGGGGTCACGACGTGCGTGCCCTCGCTGGAGACGTAATGAGAGCGCGTGCGTTCGACCGTCGCCATCACCATCGAGCTATAGACGTAGGGATACTTGCGGAAATAGGAGGAGAACTGGCGGACCAGTTTTTCCAACGCCTGCTGTTCGGGCAACACGGCGGAGTCTCCGTAGTCCGCATGAGTTTGCGGCGATTCCTGCGAGAAGTCCGGGGAAGTGTCCTCTTCCTGCGCGTGAACTTGGGTACTGGTCTTCACATTCGCATACGCGCGGGAGGCTTTGCGATATTCCTCTGAAGTGAGCCGCCAGAGCACACGCGTAATGGCGTTGCGGTCGTCTTCCAGCGGCAGCGCTCCGGAACTGAGGGCGGAAGCGCGGTTCTCCTCGTGGGCATTGTCGAGGGCTGGCGTTCCAATGCGAATGATCACGTCGGCAGACCGGCGGCGCGCAGAAGTTGACATGAGCAAGCTTCCCTGGCTGCCAATCGCGAACGCCGCGCTCTGGTCCTGGATCGAGTAACTGATGAAGTAAGGCGCGGGATCGAGCTTGCCGAGACTGTCGTGAGCCCGCTGCAATTCCTGCTGCATGGTGGCGAGCAGGACGTCATCCTTTTTCGCAGCCGGGGATGTCGAACTGCGGCCGGCAGGTGCGACGCAGATCGCAAGCGCCAGGCTGAGTACACTCTTGCGGAATAAATTCTTCATCACAGAAACGCGAACCTTCTGCTCACAGTGAGAGGGAGGTAAGCTTAACAGACCTTACGGGTTGAGAGGAAACTGCGTCGCGGTTGCGCCTGCCTGCGAAAGCAGGGAGCGGCTACTCGCTGGTGAAGTAGTCCACCGTCACCGGATTCTCGAAGAGCGAATAATCCCGCGTGACGACGGTGATGCCGCTGTCGGTGACGAAGTAGCGGGAGCGGTCGGCTTCGGTGTCGTAGCCGATGGTGGTGCCTTCGGGAAGATGGACGTTGCGGTCGATGATGCAGCGGCGGATACGGCAATGGCGCCCTACGGCGACGTGCGAAAACAAGATGGAGGCGTCGACTTCGGAATAAGAATTGACGCGCACGTCGGGTGAGAGGATGGAGTTCTTGACAATGCCGCCGGAGACGATGCAGCCGTTCGAGACGATGGAATCGAGAGCGGTGCCCATGCGATCTTTTTCCGCGAAGACAAACTTGGCGGGCGGATACTGGCGCTGGTGGGTGCGGATGGGCCAGTCCTGATCGTACAGGTTGAAAATCGGCGAGACCGAAACGATGTCCATGTTGGCTTCGTAGTAGGCTTCGAGCGTGCCCACATCGCGCCAGTAGCGAGCTTCTTTTTTATTTTCGTCGATGAAGTCGTAGGCGAAGACGCGGTAGTCGTCGACCATCTTGGGCAGGATGTCTTTGCCGAAGTCGTGGCTGGAATTGGGGTCTTCTGAATCTTTCAGGAGGACGGGGATGAGGACGTCGGCGTTGAAGAGATAGACGCCCATGGAGCCGGCGACTTTCTGCGGGTTCCAGGGGGAACGCAGTTCGGTTTTGGCGGGCTTTTCTTCGAAGCCATTGATGCGGCCATCTTTATCAACATCGACCACACCGAAGCGAGAGGTTTCTTCCAGATCGACTTGGATTGTAGCAAGGGTGATGTCGGCAGAAGCATCTACATGCTGCTTCATCATCTTGCCGTAGTCCATCTTGTAGATGTGATCGCCGGAAAGGATGAGGACATACTTGGGCTGCTCGGAGCCGATGGAATAAATGTTCTGGTAGACGGCATCGGCGGTGCCCTGATACCACTGGTCGCTGACGCGCTTCATGGGGGGAAGGACTTCGACGAACTCTCCCACCTCGCGGCCGAGGATGTTCCAGCCTTCGCGGATATGGCGGTTCAGCGAGAGCGCTTTGTATTGCGTGAGAATGTAGACGCGGCGCAGGTCAGAGTTGAGGCAGTTGGAGAGCGTGATGTCGATGATGCGGTACATTCCGCCGAAGGTGACGGCGGGCTTGGCGCGATCGCGAGTTAGAGGATAAAGGCGCTCTCCGGCGCCGCCTGCGAGAAGGACTCCGAGTGTGTCTTTCATCGGACTGCCTCTGACTTCCTTTGCGAATTCCGAAGAGAAAGAGTCAGGCTGCTATTGGCTCCAGAAAACAGTAGATGGTAGCACAGGGCGGAGAGTTGCCGCGCGTTCGCTGGCGAGCTGAGGTTTGGAAGCCGATTAAGTCTTGCGAGGGAAAAGGCGTTTGGAAGCTCCGGCGGAGCTTCGCTCCTGCCGGGACAGCCGAGAGCCTGCCCTGAGTGCATCATGGGCCTTTGGTCCACCAAAGGGGCATGAAACTCCGCGGCTTCGTATCCTATTGATAATAATGGATGCGCAAGCGGAGTTTCGACAGAGCGGAGTCGAAGGGCGGGTGTCGCTATGTGATTATTTTTCTTCCTCGATTTTGATGCGGAGGGATTTGAGGAATTTGAGATCCTGGTCGTTGATTTTGAATTCGGGATTGGTGGAGAGAGTGGTGACCAGGGAAGTCTTATCGGAGGTTTTCTCGCCCTGCTTGCTGACGCCGATAGTGGCCTCAAGGACGAGAAAAATGTCGTAGCCGCCCTCTTTGATGCGAGAGACGACTTCGGCGATCTGTTCTGAATCGGAGAGAGATTCGTTGATGGCTTCGCCGAGTTCCTTCATCAAGTCTTTGAGTTGTTGGTCCACGTAGTCCCCCGATCGCCGTCCGTGCAAACGTGCCATTCCACCATTTAGATGCCTGGAGCCGCGGAACGGTTTCGATGGCGGCGACAGGTTTGCGTCATTGTAGCGCTAGAGACTGTTAAAATCGAGCTGTGGGTAAGGTTTCTACAGCACGGAAGTTAGGGGTGGTGGCGCGGGTGGCAACGCAACAGGCCAAGCGCAGCCGGACGGTGCGGGCGGCCACGCATGCCGCGGCTACCACGGCGAAGGCATTCGGACGGGTGCTGCACCAGTTGTGGCTGGAGATTACGGGGGTGGTTTTCCTGATCATGGCCTTGAGTTTCGCGGGTGCCACGGTAAAAGAGTATGGGAAATATCATGCGGGGCAGGCGGGGTTCGGGCGCGTGGCGGTTGCAATTTGCTTCACAGTGACGTTCGCGTGGTTCGGAGTGAGTTCGTTCTGGAGAGTGCGGAAGAAAGGGTGAATTTCCGGCTGCCGACAATCTCGTTCCTAGCCGTGAGGTAATGTCCAGGTTATGCTGGAAAAAGATCGTGAGACCGTCGCCACTGGCGCCACGGTCCGGCCGTGGACGGGCCGCTCCGCAGTGCTTCTACTGTGTGTCTTGATGGTCTGCACGGTGATCATCGTGCGGGGAATCAAGACCGGAGAATTCAGCTATAACGTGGATGAAGCGCAGCACGCGGTGACGGGACTCTACGCCGCCGGTTTGCTGCACGACCATCCCGCCCACCCGGTGGATTACACCTACAAGTTTTATGCGCAGTACCCAGCGGTGAGCGTGATCCACTGGCCGCCGCTGTTCTATGGGTTTGAAGGACTGTCGTTTCTTTTGCTGGGACCGGGCGTGGTTGCGGCGCGGCTCACCATCCTTGCTTTTGCGCTGCTTGGTCTGTCGGCCTGGTTCGAGATGGTCAGGGAACTGCAGGACGAGTGGACCGCGGCGCTCGCCACGGCATTGCTGGCTTTACTGCCCGCGCTTTTGCTGTTCGAAAAGACGGTGATGTTGGAGATCCCGTGTTTGAGCCTTTGCCTGGCGGCTTCATTGTGCTGGACGAAGTATCTTCTTCACGAAAAGAATGCGCCCTTAATCTGGTTTGTGGGCTTCGCCAGTGCGGCTTTGCTGACCAAACAGAATAGCGTCTATTTGGCTCTGTTTTGTCTGGGCTCGGCGATAGCAATGGGGCGCTCGGGCTTGCTTTTTAAGCCAGCGGCTTTGTGGAGCGGCTTGAGCGTTGCACTGATTGCAGGTCCCTACTATTTTCTCGTCTACCGCGCTCACTGGAAGATTACGGTGATGGGCCTGGCGGACAAGGGCAGCTCCGGCACATCAAGTTGGTTGTTCTATTGGGGGGCTCTGCCGGGACAGCTCGGATGGATGCTGCTGGCGCTCTCGCTGCTGGGACTTGCCACCAGCCCGCGATGGGACCGAAGGAAGATCACGCTCGTGATGTTGTCCTGGATTGGGGCTTGCTGTGTGACGTTTAGCCTGATTGGCCTCAAGGAAGCGCGCTACGCGCTGTACTGGTTGCCGCCGTTTACCTATTTCGCGGCCGGGATGTTGACGCGTTTGTTTACCCGGCAGCCGTTGAGAGCGATCGCCAGTGTGGCGGCGGTTGTGCTCGTGGCAAGTTCTGTGGGCGTTGCCTGGTCTTATCATCGGCCTTATGTCTCCGGCTATTCCGCGGCGGCAAAGGCGGTGACGCAGGCCGCGCCTGGCGGCATTGTGCTTTACGACGGCGAACTGCCGGGCAACTTTATTTTTTTTGTGAGCGTGAACGATCCGCATCGGCATTTTCTGGTGCTGCGCAAGGCGCTCTACGCTTACCGGATTGACAAGAGCTGGGGCTCGGAGGAGCTGGTTCATGGGCGCGAGGATATTGAAGATCTGCTGCGCCGCGACGGGGTTCGCTTCGTGGTTGTATCCGATCGCATGAATTTGACCTTCGAGGTGCAACGCACTCTGCGCGAGATGCTGCAGTCAGAGCAATTCAAGTTGCGGGGCAGCTTTCCGATTTTCTCCACCGAGCAGCCGCAAGGGTCCAATCTTCTTCTGTATGAAAACAAGCTGTGGGCGCCACCGGCAGACAAGTTTCTCAGGATTCGTATGCTGACGCTGGACCACGATCTGGTTGTGCCGTTCAGTCAATTCGAACTGGTTGGCGATGCGGAGCACCCGCCGCAGGGAGCAGGTGCGAAGTGACCACGGTCACAGACCCGATGGCGCGGAGGGGATTTATTAGCGGGGGAAAGACGCACGGAAAAAGCGGGGTAAAAAAATCATGAGCGGCTCAGATCTGAAGGTCCATGCGAAAGGAGCAGGGACTGCGGTTCCGGTGGATCCGGAGACTTCATCGCATATTCCAGTAAAGCCTCTGTACACCCCGGCGGACCTGAAGGGGTCGGACTATGAGAGCGAGGTTGGGTATCCCGGGGAGTATCCATTCACGCGCGGAGTGCAGGCGACGATGTACCGCGGGCGGTTGTGGACCATGCGGCAGTATGCGGGCATGGGCGACGCCGAGGAGTCGAACAAGCGCTACAAATATTTGCTGGCGAACGGGACCACGGGACTTTCGGTGGCGTTCGATTTGCCGACGCAGATCGGGATGGACTCGGATTATGCCCTGGCGGCGGGGGAAGTGGGCAAGGTGGGGGTGGCGATCGATTCGATCGAGGACATGGAGCGGCTTTTCGCGGGCATCGAGCTGACGAAGATTTCGACCTCGATGACCATCAATGCAACGGCGTCGGTCCTGCTGGGGTTGTATGTGGCGGTGGCGCGGCGGCAGGGTGCGGATATCCGGAAGCTCTCAGGCACGGTGCAGAATGATGTGCTCAAGGAATACATCGCTCGCGGAACGTATATTTATCCGCCGCGGCAGGCACTGCGCGTGATTACCGACATGTTTGCCTGGACGAAGGAACACGTACCGGAGTGGAATACGATCTCGATTTCCGGCTATCACATGAGGGAGGCGGGATCGACGGCAGTGCAGGAGGTGGCGTTTACGCTGGGCAACGGCATGGCGTATGTGGAAGCCGCGATCAAGGCCGGGATGGATGTGGATAAGTTTGCGCCACGGCTTTCATTCTTCTTCAACGCGCACAGCAATTTTCTGGAAGAGGTTGCGAAGTTCCGCGCGGCGCGAAGGATGTGGGCGCGAATTATGCGGGAACATTTCAAGGCGAAAAATCCGAAGTCGTGGATGCTGCGCTTTCATACGCAGACGGCGGGGTCGACGCTGACGGCGCAGCAGCCGGAAAACAATATTGTGCGGACGGCGATTCAAGGGCTGGCGGCGGTGCTGGGCGGGACGCAGTCGCTGCACACGAATTCTTATGACGAGGCGCTGGCGCTGCCGACCGAGCAGGCGGCGCGCATTGCGCTGCGCACGCAGCAGGTGATTGCTTATGAGTCAGGCGCAGCCCAAACCATCGATCCGCTGGCGGGATCGTATTACATCGAGTCGCTGACCAATGAGATTGAAAAGCGGGCGGCGGAGTACCTGGGCAAGATTGAAGTGATGGGCGGAATGCTGCGGGCGATCGAGCGCGGGTTTGTGCAGCAGGAAATTCAAAACGCGGCGTACGAATCGCAGCTGGCCGTGGATCGTGGAGATGCGATTGTTGTGGGCGTAAACCGGTTTGAAGTGGGAGAGGAGAAACCGATTCCGACCCAGAAGATTGATCCGGCGCTGGAGTCGAAGCAGATCGAGCGAGTGCGGGCGCTGCGGGCGCGGCGAGATGCCGGGCCATGGAAGTCGGCAGTGCAGGCGGTCGAGGATGCGGCGCGATCGGGAGAGAATGTGATGCCGCGCATTCTCGCGGCGGTTGAGGCCTACGCTACTGTGGGTGAGATCTCAGATGCGATGCGGCGGGTGTTTGGGGAGTACAGGGAAGCGGTGGTGGTGTGAGCAATATATGCGCCGCGTGATCAAGACCGCGGCAGTAATGGGACTGTTCACGGTTGGTGGAGTCGCGCTTCTGCTGGGATTGCTGTGGCTGGACCACACCCGGGCGACGGTGCTACCCACGCCTACAGGCTCGTTCCCGGTTGGCCGTGCGGTGTACGCTTGGAGTGACGCCGCGCAGGCGGACCCACTGGCGCCGCAGTCGGGTACGAAGCGGGAAATTGTTGCGTGGATCTGGTATCCCGCAGCGCCCGCACAGCCGGCCCAGAGGGTCGAGGACTACTTGCCGGGTCCATGGCGTGAGGCCCTTCAACGTCAGAGTGGCGTGCTGCTCACGCAGTTTCTGACGCGAGATTTGTCGCGGGTCCGCACGCATAGTTTTCGCGACGCCGACCTATCCCCTCACCAGCGTTCCTATCCCGTGGTACTCATGAGAGCCGGGCTGGCGGCCCTGACGACGGACTATACGAGCCTTGCCGAAGACCTTGCGAGTCACGGGTATGTGGTGGTGGGTTTCGACGCACCCTATCGAAGCTTCGTAGTGGTGTTTCCCGATGGACGCGTGATTGCGAGGGCGCCTGAGAACAATGCCGACCTGGTCAGCGGGTCTGAGCAGGAGCATCTTGCAAACAAGCTCGTGCAGGCATGGAGCGCCGACATGGGCTTTGCACTCGATCAGCTCGAACGCCTGAACGGGTCCGATCCTTCCGGCAGGTTTCTGGGACGGCTGGATCTGCAGCGGGTGGGAGTATTCGGCCACTCGCTCGGGGGCGCCGAAGCCCTGCAGTTCTGCCATTCCGATCCGCGGTGCAAGGCCGGCATCGACGTGGATGGGGCTCCACTCGGCAGTGTCATCGGCGAAGGCGTCACTCAGCCGTTCATGTTTCTGCTGAGCGAGCACGAAGAAGAGTCCGATGCGGAGACCCGCCCGGTGAAGGCGAACATCGATTCGATTTACAATCGGCTGCCTGGCGACGGCAGATGGCTGATACTTATCCGGGGCGCAAATCACTTCGGGTTCGGCGACGGAGCGATGTTGAAGAGTCCGCTGGCGATGCGCGTGATGCGGAGATTGAGCATTGTGCACCTCGATGGCCGCCGCCAAGTCGTTGTGACGGCGCACTACCTCAGCACCTTCTTTGACGTATACCTGCAAGGAGCACCCGCTTCGAAACTGCAGAGCCAACCGGAGTATCCAGAGATCGAATACCTCCATTGAGACGATTGCTCTAAGACTTAAGGATGGCCGGTGCCAACGAAGAGAGAGCGTGGAAGAACTAGCCGAGACCGACCCTAAAGACGGTTCGCCCGCGGAGTGGTGCCGCTTAATCCGAGGCCTTGTAGTCGCAAGCGGTGCGGCAAGGCTCGCAGTACATGAGTCCGTCCTGGCAGATGCGGACTTCGAGCACAGTCTGGCAGAGGCAGCAATATTTGTCGCACTCGCAGCTGTCTTCCGGCCTCTCGCATTGAGAGCAACGGTACTTGGCTGAGCCGGTTCCGGTGGACATAGCAATAATTTAGCGCTGAGTAGCGGGGTGGGGAACGTGCCGTTAGTAACCGGTGGTTGACGGTCACCGGCTGAAGAACTCCTAGGGCGAAGCGAGGGCTTACCTCAGCGGCGGCTGAAAGCCGCATTTGATTTTGCCGCACCTATGGCACGACCGAAGTCGTGACCTTCCCAAGCTATACGACAAGTCGACAGTCCCAGTGCCATATAATTCTGAGCAATGACCTTCCAACAGTTGCTGGATGGGGCGGAAGTCCTCGCGCAAAGCGGGGACCCGGGCGTAAGTGGTGTGGAATACGATTCACGGCGGGTGAAGCCGGGGTGCGTGTTCGTGGCTATGCGTGGTGAATCCAGCGACGGCAACCGGTTTATCGATCAGGCGATTCAGGCGGGAGCGGTAGCGGTGGTGACGGATTCGGCGGCGGAGAAGGCGCGTCCGAATGTGGGCTGGGCACTGGTTCCGAACGGACGGCGGGCGCTGGCGCGAGTGAGCGCGAACTTCTACAAGAAGCCGGCGGAACGGATTGCGATCACAGGAATCACGGGGACGAATGGGAAGAGCACGACGGCGTTTCTGGTGGAATCGATTCTGACGGCGGCGGGAAGGAAGAGCGCGCTGATTGGCACGATTGAATATCACGTGGCGGGAAAGGTTTTGCCGGCGCCGCACACCACGCCCGAGGCGTTGGAACTGAATCGCATTTTCCACGAAGCGTTGGCGCAAGGGGCGACGGATGTGGTGATGGAAGTTTCGTCGCATGCTTTGGCGCAGGAGCGCGTGTACGGCGTGCCGTTTGATGTGGCCGTGTTTACGAATCTGACGCGCGATCACCTCGATTATCACAAGACAATGGAAGAATATTTCGCGGCTAAACGGGTGCTGTTTGAAGGATGCGGTACGGATGCGCCGCGAGCGGTGGTGACGAATTTGGATGATGAATACGGCGCGAAGCTGGCGGAGTTCAGCCGGAAGCGCAGTTCGCTGGTGCTGAAGTATGGATGGGAGCGCGGCGATTTGCACGCGGAGAAAGTGGAGATCACAACACGAGGAACGCGATTTGACCTGGTGATGCCGGAGGGGAAGATCGCTGTATTCTCGGGGTTGATTGGGCGCGTGAATGTGTACAACATTCTGGCGGCGGCAGGAGCGTGCTATGCGCGCGGGTGCGCGGCGCAGGCGATCGCGGCGGGAATCGATAAGTTGGTGTGCGTGCCGGGAAGGTTTGAGCGAGTCGACTGCGGCCAGCCTTTCACCGTGGTAGTTGATTATGCGCACACTGACGACGCTTTGCGGAACTTGACGGCGCTGGGGCGGGAGTTGGTTTCCGGTGCGGGATCGAAGGGGAGAGTGTTGACGGTGTTCGGATGTGGCGGGGATCGGGACAGGAAGAAGCGTCCGCTGATGGGCGAGGCGGCGGGGCGGGGAAGTGATTTCGTGGTGCTGACGTCGGACAATCCGAGGAGCGAGGATCCGCTGGCGATTATGAATGATGCGGTTGTGGGGCTGCAGAAGACAGGCGTGAAGTACAGCGTGGAGGTTGACCGGCGCAAGGCGATCGCTCTGGCGATTCGAGAGGCGCGGCCGGGAGAAATTGTGCTGCTGGCGGGGAAGGGGCACGAGAAGGTGCAGGTGACACGGGAGGGCGCGGCTCCGTTTGACGATTTGGAGGTGGCTCGGGAGGCGCTGCGGGCGGCGGGATTTGAGTGCGAGGCAGCGCGATCAGGAGCGAAGGGATGAGGCTGACGCTCGCCAAGATTGCAGAGTTTATTTCCGCGACGGGGGAGTTTGCTTCCGCAGAAGTGGTGCGAAGTTATTCGATCGACTCGCGGACCGTGGGGCCGGGCCAGCTTTTTTTTGCGGTGAAGGGTGAGCGGTTAGATGGGCACGACTTTGTGGAGCAGGCGCTGGAAAGAGGGGCGGCTGCGGCGGTTGTGCGCACGGATCAGTTAGGGCGCTATCCCGGGGATGCGCGCTTGCTGGCCGTGGAAGACACGCTGGTGGCGCTGCAGACTCTGGCCACGGCGGTGCGGAAGCTGTGGGGCAAGCCGCTGATCGCGGTAACGGGATCGGCGGGGAAGACGACCACGAAGGAAGCGATTGCGCATGTGCTGGGCACGCGGTTTCGAGTGCTGAAATCGGAAGGGAACTTTAACAATCATTTTGGTTTGCCGCTGATGCTGCTGAAACTGGAGCCGGAGTATGACGTGGCGGTGATCGAGATGGGGATGTCGCACGCGGGGGAGATCCGTGCGCTGGCGAAGATTGCGCAGCCAGAGATTGGCGTGGTGACGAATGTGGCGGCGGTGCATCTGGAGTTTTTCGATTCGTTGGCGGGGATTGCGCGGGCGAAGTACGAGTTGATCGAGTCGCTGCCGGCGAGCGGAACCGCCGTGTTGAACTCCGATGATGAGTACGTCTCGCAGTTCGGGCGAGACTTCAAAGGGAAAGTTGTGCTGTATGGCACGCGCGTAACGGCTGACGTGCGGGCGGAGAATGTCCAGTCGAAGGGAGCGGAAGGGACGGAGTTCGACGTGACGATTGGAAGCTTCCGGGAACACGCCAAGTTGCCGTTGGTGGGAGAGCATAACGTGCTGAATGCGCTGGCAGCGGTGGGTGTGGGAGTGGAGCGTGGGCTGAAGGCTGCGGAGGCGGTGGGGGCGCTGACTACGCTGGCTGCGGCAGACAAACGCGGACAGGTTCTCCAAGTGGGTAACATCACGGTGATCAACGATTGCTACAATTCGAATCCGAAGGCGTTGGAAGCGATGGTGGATGCGCTGGCCGCGATGGCAGGCAGGCGGCGTATCGTGGTGGCCGGCGAGATGCTGGAGTTGGGTGCGGCGGGCGAAGAGATGCACCGGCGGGCGGGGCAGCAGATCGCGGAGAAGAAAATCGACGTGCTGGTTGGAGTGCGCGGACTGGCACAGGCCATGGTCGATGCAGGGAAGCAGGCTGGAGTCCAGGCAGAGTTTGTGACGTCGCCGGAAGAAGCGGGTGAGTGGCTGGCGCGCGAGGCGCGGGATGGTGACGTGGTTTTGTTGAAGGGTTCGAGGGGCGTGAAGTTGGAAAAGGCGCTTGAGACCTGGAAGAGATTGAGTGATTGAGAGATTGAGCCACTGAGTGATTGAGCACGGATTGGTTGCGATTTTCAATGACCCAATCGCTCAATCGCTCAATGACTTAATTCCTGAAGGGAGGCTGATTGCTCTACTGGCTGTTGTTCGTGAAGCTGCAACATTATTTTCCGCCGTTCCGCATCTTCCGCTATCTGACATTTCGCACAGCTTTTGCCAGTCTTACCGCACTATTTACCGCGCTGATTGTGGGTCCGCTGGTGATCAACCGGCTGCGCGAGTTCCAGATTGGACAATACATTCGGGAAGAAGGTCCGAAGGCGCACCAGAAAAAAGCGGGAACGCCGACGATGGGCGGGCTGCTGATCGCTATCGCCATCGTGGTGCCGACGCTGCTGTGGGCGGATTTGAGCAACCGCTTCGTGTGGATCGCGGTGTTTGCCACGTGCGCGTTTGCGGCGATTGGATTCACGGACGATTACACCAAGGTTGCGCACCGCCGGAATCTTGGCCTGACCGGGCGGGCGAAGTTGGGGCTGCAGGTTGCAACCAGCATCGTGATCGCATCCATGCTGATCGCCATGCAGGCCTATGGAATGTATTCGACCAAGCTGATTGTGCCGTTCCTCAAGCAGTTTCATCCCGATCTAGTGGTGCAAAGCCTGGAGCGCTTTCCGCATTTGTGGCCGCTGGCGTTTCTTCCCTTCATTGCTTTTGTGGCATTCGTGATCGTGGGATCGAGCAATGCGGTAAATCTTACGGATGGGCTGGACGGGCTGGCCATTGGCTGCACGGTGATTGCGGCGGGGGCGCTGACCGTGCTGACTTATGTGAGCGGGCATGCGACTTTTGCGACGTACCTGGAAATTCCGAAAATGCCGCAGGTGGGCGAGTTGACGATTTTCTGCGGGGCGATGGTCGGGTCGTCGATTGGATTCTTGTGGTACAACGCGCATCCGGCGGAAGTGTTCATGGGCGACGTAGGATCGCTGGCGCTGGGCGGGGCGATTGGGACGGTTGCGGTGATCATCAAGCAGGAACTGCTGCTGCCTTTTATAGGCGGAGTGTTCGTGATCGAGGCGGTGTCGGTGATCCTGCAAGTGGGATCGTATAAGCTGCGCAAAAAGAGGATATTCAAGATGGCGCCGATCCATCATCATTTTGAATTGATGGGGTGGTCGGAGTCGAAAATTATTGTGCGCTTCTGGATTGCGTCGCTGGTGTTTGCGCTGTTCGCGCTGACCACGCTGAAACTGCGGTAAGAACGAGATCACCACGGAGGCACGGAGACACGGAGAAAACCAATACCATGTCTTTGTCTTTCGGAAACCCAGGATTTCTTTGGGGTCAGGCGTCAGGAGATTTTTCCTCCTTTGGTTTTCTCCGTGTCTCCGTGACGGAGCCTGCCCTGAGCGAAGCCGAAGGGTGGTGAAATGAACTTGATGGAACTCAAAGATAAACGCGTGCTGGTGGTGGGACTGGGCAAGTCCGGGGTAGCGTCGGCGCTTTTCTTAAAAGCGCACGGGGCGCGGGTTACCGTGTCCGATACCAAGAGCGGAGACGAACTGCGCAATGAGATCCCAGTGCTGCTCGATCATGGGATTACGGTCGAGACCGGTGGGCACGGCGAGCGGACCTTTCGCGGGCAGGATCTGATTGTGGTGAGCCCGGGGGTTCCGGTGGATGCGCCGCCGCTGGTGCAGGCGCGGTCCATGGGCGAGGCTGTGATTGGCGAGATTGAATTGGCGGCGCAGTTCTTGCCGGGGCCGATCGTGGCGATTACGGGATCGAACGGGAAGACTACAACGACTTCTTTGACCGGCGAGATTTTGACAGCGGCAGGATTGCCGACGCTGGTAGGCGGCAACATTGGCACTCCGGCGATTTCGCTGGCGGAGCGAGCGAAAGCGGAGACTGCGATCGTGTTGGAGGTTTCCAGCTTTCAACTGGAAACCATTGAAACCTTCCGTCCGAAGATTGCTGTGGTGTTGAATGTGACGCCCGACCATCTGGACCGGCACCGGACGCTCGAGGCCTATGTGGATGCCAAGGCGCGCATTTTTGAAAATCAGGGAGGCGAAGACTTTGCGGTGTTGAATGCCGACGATACGACTTGCGTGGCGATGGCGGCGCGGACGCGGGCGCGGGTGTTCTGGTTCAGCCGGCAGAAAGAAGTGACGCAGGGCGCGTGGGTGCGCCACGGGAACATTCTGTTCCGCGACGGGACGCAGCAACGCGAGATCATGCAGGTTTCCGAGATCCCGCTGAAGGGTGCGCACAATCTGGAGAACGTGCTGGCAGCGGTGTGCGCGGGCGCGCTGATGGGATGCGCGCCGGAGAAGATCCGGCAGGCGGTGCGCGAGTTTAAGGCGGTGGAGCACCGGCTGGAATTTGTGGCGACGATCCGGGGCGTGGACTATTACAACGACTCGAAGGCTACGAACGTGGATGCGACCATCAAAGCGCTGGAGTCGTTTCCGGCGAACATCCACCTCATTGTCGGGGGCAAGGACAAGGGCAGCGACTACACCGTGCTCAACGATCTGCTGCGGCAGCGAGTGAAGCGCGTGTACACGATCGGCGCGGCAGCGACGAAGATCGAGTCGCAGATTAAAGGGGTCGAAGTCGTGCATGCGGAAACTTTGGAGAACGCGTTGCGTAAGGCGAACGCGGTGGCGTTGCCGGGTGATGTGGTGCTGCTGGCTCCGGCGTGCGCGAGTTTCGATCAGTTCAAGAACTATGAGCAGCGGGGGCAGGTGTTTAAGGAGATTGTGCGGGGGCTGGCCGGACAATCCGTAGGTTAAACAACTTCACCGCGTCCGCTTAACTAAATTATGATCGAACATCTGAAGGAAATGGCAAGAGCAATCCCGTTAGAAACCGCATATCACTGGGAGTTGCCTGCAAATCTTCCAATAGAGATGCCGGCTAGTATCACTGGGTCATTCTCGCAAAACGTCTATTTGAAAGAAAATCTTGCACCCGTGTTGGAACAAGACAATCACCTTACTGTCCATTATTGGATTATCCGTGACTGGGGCGGAATCCGCACCTTTAAGAGTGGCAGCCGCAATGACGCACTTATTAGAACCTTTAAAGCGGCAATCCTAAAAGGAAAGCTCACCCAGACTTCATTTGCATGTATTTCTTCGCTGTCGAAGCTGAGTTCTTTCTGGGAGCCCGCGAGATATGCCATATACGATTCGCGGGCTGTTTTCTCCCTGAACTGGGTCATCTTCCGCTATTCAAAAGACAAATGGCTTTTCCCGCAGCCAGCCGGTCGCAACGCAGAGATTTCCAAGTACGACATCGGAACTCTATTTACGCTTTCCGGGATTGACCATCGGTATCGTTCATACACGACCGCTTATCACGAGTATTGCAGTCTTCTTCAAGATTTATCGGAACGGGTTTACGGGTCGCGCAAGCCGTACTTTGCAGAGATGCTTTTGTTTCTGGCAGCACCGACAACAATCATTGAGGACATTAAGCGCTCTGTCACAGTCACAATTGATGATAAGAATGGAACGCACCGTCCCGAGCCGCTAGTCTGTCGCTGAGCTTGACACCTCGATTTCCGGCTCTTACGCTTGAGATATGGAAGTCCATTTAACGCCCGATCAGGAAGCGTTTGTCCGCCAGGGCATCGCTGCCGGGCGATTTCAGAGCGAAGCCGACGCAGTGGCGGAGGCTCTGTTGTTGTGGGAAGAGCGGGAACGCACCCGAGCGGAGATTTTAGCCGCAGTGGATGCGGCAGAAGCTTCTCTGGATCGCGGCGAGGGTATCGAGGTTACTGAGCAGTCCATGCGTGAACTCGCCGAAGGTGTGAAACAGCGCGGTCGCGCACGACTTGAGGCCGAACGAGCGGCCCGCCGCTGATGGCTGTTCGGCTTAATCGACAGGTCAACGCGGAGTTAGACGATATCTGGCTCTATATCGCCGCGGAGAGTAGCAGCCTCAAAATTGCCGATCGCGTCGTCGAAACAATCACTGACACCTTTCTTCAGCTATCAAAACATCCAAACCTTGGCCGCCGACGTGACGACATCCGCAAAGGCCTCCGGAGCATCAATGCCGGCAGCTACGTTGTAATTTATCGTGTGGAGGGAAATAACCTACGAATCCTCCACGTTGTCCACGGTCGACGCGACCTCAAATCAGCGATCCGGCATTAGAACTCTCCCCCGAACCAAGACAATCAAGAATCAACAATCAGCAATTCCTTCTCGCTGACTCCGCCCCTCCGTGGTGAAATGACAAACCTGTCTGAATAGATCAGCGATTTCTTCCCTCTTTAATTTCCGCAGCTCGGTGGATCGGCATTCAGATTTTGCAGAAGTTTTTTGGCGGAGGACAGATCGGGGTTGAAGCGAAGGACGCGTAGAAGGTAAGAGCGCGCGTCGTTTATTCTGCCAGACTCGCAGAATGTGCGGGCCAGGTTCATGCCGATGCTGCTATCGGCGGGAGCGCGTTCAAAGGCTCCTTGCCATAACTTGACGGCGCTTTTCAGATCTCCGATGCGGGCTTCAATCACTCCGAGGTTTGCGGCGGCATCGATCAGGGCCGGATCCAAAGCCAGTGCTTTTTGATACAGATCGCGCGCGCGGTCGACGGCACCATGATTCAGCTCGACATAGGCAAGTCCCGAAAGAATGGCTGGGTCATCCGGAAATTGTTTGGCGGCCTGGTGCAGTAAGCGATCGGCTTGGGCGGCTGCTTGCTGCGAGCCATTTTCGGCCAGCGATTGCCATGCCAGGGCGCGATCGCGGACGTCGTCGTCGGCTTCCTTGGAATATGGAAATGGAATCAGCGTGGGGGAAGAATTGGGCGCGGTTGAGTCGCGCAACAATGAGTCCTGCAATAACTGCGGCGACAATTCTGGACGCCGCTGGATGCGGTGATCAGTTACTTCAGTGTGAGAGATGTCAATGCTCAACGAGGATGGCATGTGGCAGGCGGTACAGTCGGCGCGGTCCGGGTGGTGTTTGGCGCCGAATGCGGCGCCGTGACAGGCGAGACATTTTCCACGGTAGTAGGAGGCACGCTGCTCGACGGGCGGAGAATCGTGTGGATCATGGCAGCTCATGCAGGACATGGCGTCGCCTGATTTTTTCTTGCAGGTGCTTTGCGCAAGAGCCTCAAATTGGCTGTTTGCGCCGAGACCTGAAGCCCGGCCGGTGGCCAAAACGTAGTGACGGACGAAATCGTCGAGGATGTCTCCGGCCTGGAATTCATACGCATGGCGGCCCGCCCGCTCGATGGCCACGTTGCCTTCGAGGTGACACTGCATGCAGACCGAATCTCGCCGCTCGGGCGGCAGCTTTACGGGATTAATCATCACCGGATTGATCATCGCCGGATTAATCGTCGGCGCAGCTTTTGTGTGAGCGGCATCGGTTATGTGAGCCGCTCCGGGTCCGTGGCAGCGCTCACAGCCAACGCCATTCTGGGTGAAAAGGGGCGTCGGGTATTTGTTCTCCGTGCCCCTCATTGGCGGCTGCATGCCGCTGGTGTGGCATTGCAGGCAACTGGCGTAGGCCGGCAGATTCATGGGGATTTCGCGTGCGTTTCCGTAGGCTGGAGCCATGTCCCAGACTTTGCGATCGGCGTACCAGTTGACGGGAGACTCGAAAAAGAAATCATCCACAGCGAACAGATAGCTGCGGCCACGGCGGCCCGAACCGATGAAGTAAAGCAATTGCCGCTGGTCGTTTACGGCCGGATCTCCCGGGCGCTGGAAACTCAGCCAGACTTTTTCGCCTTCGGTGTAAATCTTGTAGTGCACACCGGATTTGGCGTGGACGAAGTCCGCGGGTTTGAGATTTTCAATGGCCGGTCCGCTGGCGTGAGCCATGGGTGTGCGCATGTAAGAGTCGTAAATGGAAGCGTGACAGCGGGCGCAGGCTTGGTTGCCCACATAGGGCGATGGCGAGGGGGCCGAGTTTGAGTTGGCAGTGGGGCTAGCGGTCTGCGCGGCTGAGGCCGCGACAAAAATTGAGAAAGTAAGGCAGAGTATCCATATCAAAATTCGCGGAACGCGCTCTGCATTCAATAATTTTCCCAACACAGTTTCCTCAATGACCTTTCCAGTGTGACGGCAGCGAATTAGCCATGACCGGCGCAGCATCATCATAAGTCAGGAGCGCATCGGAACGGGTGAACCAAAACCGTCAACAATCAAAAATCAACAATCGGCAATTCGTTCTCGGTGTCTCCGTGCCTCCGTGGTGAAATGAAGTTCCCATGGCAAAGCGGGTGAGTGTGGATCGCTGGCTGTTCGCCGTCACGATGCTGCTGGTGTTTGCGGGGCTGGTGATGGTGTTTTCGGCGTCGGCGGTAATGGCGCGGGAACGGTTCGGGTCGCCGTATGCGTTTTTGTCGAAGCAGTTGATCTGGGCGGCGGCGGGCCTGGTGGCGATGGTGGTGGGGATGCGGGTGGATTACCGGCGCTACAAGCATCCGGCGCTGGTGTTTTCGCTGCTGGGGATTACCACGCTGCTGCTGATCTCCGTTTTCTTTCTTGACCGCTCGCACAATACGCACCGCTGGATCCACGCAGGTGGATTCTCGTTCCAACCTTCGGAACTGGCCAAGCCGGTGCTGATTCTTTTTCTGGCGTACTTTCTTGAGGGCCGAGTCAAGGGGATGGACGACTGGCGCAATACGCTGATGCCCGCGGCGGCGCCTGTAGTGGTGATGCTGGGGCTGATTGTGCTGCAACCCGATCTGGGGACGGCTATTGCTTGTGCCGGGATCGCGGCTTGCATCCTGTATGTGGCGGGGATGCGAATGCGGTATTTCGGGTATGCGTTTGGGGCGTCGCTGCTGCCGCTTTATTTTTTGATTTTTCATGTGAGCTGGAGGCGGGACAGGATTCTGGCGTTTCTCAATCCCTATGCCGACCGGCAGAAGACCGGGTTCCACATTATTCAGTCGCTGATCGCAGTGGGCATTGGCGGCGTGACTGGCACGGGTCTGATGGAAGGCAAGCAGAAACTGTTTTATCTGCCGGAGCCGCATACCGATTTTATTTTTGCCGTGACGGCGGAAGAGTTAGGGCTGGTAGGAGCGATGGCCGTGGTGACGCTATTCGCTATCTTCCTATGGCGGGGCATGCGGGCCTCGTGGCGGACGGAAGATGTGTTCGGACGATACCTGGCAGTGGGGATTACGAGCATGGTGGTGCTGCAGGCGTTCATCAACATCAGCGTGGTGCTGGGGATGATGCCGACTAAGGGGATTCCGCTGCCGCTGGTGTCGTACGGAGGGTCGTCATTGTTTGTGACGCTGGCATGTGTGGGAGTGCTGCTGAATATTACGAAGCAGGCGGAGTGAAGCAGAGCAATTGCAGATTGTTGATTTTTGATTGCTGACTGAAGTGCATGCGGAGGAGATATTTTGAGGTTCTTACTTTCTGTACTGCTATTTTTCGCTCTCGTGGCAGCCGCAGTGAGCCAGAAGACAACGCCGTCTCAATCGGTTCAGATGCCACCGCAAGCGCCTGCGCTCAGTGCGGCAGAACTCGCGGCTAAGGTTCCTGCGGCGAAAGTGGAAGATGTGAAGTCGATGGAGGCGATTCTGGGCGCGATTTACGATGTGATTTCCGGACCCGCGGGCGGGCGCGATTGGAAACGGTTCCGCTCGATGTTTCTTCCAGAGGCACGCTTCACGCAGGTAGTTACCGGCCCTGATGGCTCGAAGATGGTTATCACATGGAATGTTGATGAGTTTATTCGCGATGCCGGCGAGGTCTTCTCCAAAGAGCCGTTTTACGAAAAAGCGATGGTCAACCAGCCGGAGAGTTTCGGAAATGTCACACAAGTGTTCAGCAGCTACGAATCGCGGCATAGTCCATCTGACAAGCCTTTCGAGCGAGGTATCAACAGCATTCAGTTGTTGAACGATGGCACGCGCTGGTGGGTGGTTTCGATTCTGTGGGATTCGGAACGCGCGGACAATTCGCTGCCGGCGAAGTTTGCGAAGAAATAGATCAGGAATTGAAATTGTCGATTCCTGATCTCGGATTGTAAATTGGACCTCCCCTTTGCGACTTTCAACCAACAATCAGCAAACAACAATTGGCAATTCCTTTATAGTCACCTCATGCGGGCCATTCTGGCGGGCGGCGGGACGGGCGGACATGTGATCCCGGCGCTGGCCATCGCCAACGAACTCAAGAAAAGTTATGGGGCCGAGGTGCTGTTCATTGGGACGGCGCGCGGGATCGAGAACCGTCTGGTGCCGGCGGCGGGATATCCGCTGCAACTGGTGCGGGTGGGGGCGCTGAAGAATGTCAGCCTGATGACGCGGGCGAAGACGGCATTCGATTTGCCGCGGGCGGTCTGGAGCGCGGGCCGCATGCTGAATGAGTTTGCGCCGGACGTGGTGATTGGCGTGGGCGGGTATGCTTCTGGTCCGGCGATGCTGGCGGCGGTGGTGAAACATATTCCGACGCTGGCGTTTGAGCCGAATGTGGTGCCGGGATTTGCCAACCGCGCGGTGGCACGGTTTGTGTCGGGAGCGGCGGTGCATTTTGAAGAGACGGCGAAATATTTTCGTCACGCGGAAGTGACGGGCGTGCCGGTGCGGCAGGCGTTCTTTGAGATTCCGGTTCTAGTTAATAAGAAGCGCGGCGGCGTTCCGACTCTGCTGGTGTTTGGCGGGAGCCAGGGGGCGCACGCGATCAATGAGGCAATGATTCGATGCCTGCCGGAGTTGCGGCGGCAGGCGCCGGGGATGCACATCATCCATCAGACGGGCGAGCGTGACTATAATGACGCGCTGGCGGCGTATGCGTCTCTGGGTGAGTCAGCGGAGGTCTTTAAGTTCATTGAAGATATGCCGGCGGCGTTCGCGCGGGCGGATTTGGTGGTGTGCCGCTCGGGCGCCAGCACCGTGGCGGAAATTACGGCGGCGGGAAAGCCTGCGATCTTTGTGCCGTTTCCGCGGGCGGCGGACGATCATCAGCGGGTGAATGCGGAGGCGCTGGCGCGTTCGGGAGCGGCGGTGGTGGTGGAAGAGTCGAAACTGGAAGGAGTCTGGCTGGCGGAGACAATTGCGGCGTTGCTTGGTGATTCTCGGCGGTTGCAGATCATGAGCGAAGCGGCGCGGGAGTTGGCGCATCCCAATGCGGCGCGGGATATTGCGGCGATGGCGGCGCGGGTGGCGGGGATGGAAGAGATTGGGCGATCAGGCGATTGAGTGATTGTGCGATTGAATATAAAAGCGAAGAACTGCGATTTCAAATCGCTCAATTACCCGATCACTCAATCGCCCAGTCGGTCTTAAGTTATGTTTGCCAAGATTCAGCAGATTCATTTCGTGGGGATTGGCGGGATCGGCATGAGTGGGATTGCCGAAGTGTTGCTGAATCTCGGGTACAAGGTTTCAGGGTCGGATCTGAAGAGTTCCGCAGTCACAGAGCGCCTGGTGGGCCTGGGCGCTGCGGTGTTTGAAGGGCATCGCGGGGAGAATGTTGCCGGGGCCGAAGTGGTGGTGACGAGTTCGGCGATCGCTACGGAGAATCCTGAGGTTCTTGAGGCGCACAAGCTGCATGTGCCGGTGATTCAGCGGGCCGAGATGCTGGCCGAACTGATGCGGCTGAAGTATGGCATCGCCATCGCTGGCATGCACGGCAAGACGACGACCACTTCGATGGTGGCGGCGGTGCTGGCCGGGGGTGGGCTCGACCCCACGGTGGTGGTGGGCGGGCGGGTGGACGCGATGGGATCGAACGCGCGACTGGGGAAGTCGCAGTATCTGGTGGCCGAGGCGGACGAGAGCGACCGGTCGTTTCTGAAGCTCTCGCCGATTCTTTCGGTGGTGACCAACATCGACCGCGAGCACATGGATTGTTACCGCAATATGCGGGACGTGAAAAAGACGTTTCTGGAGTTCATGGACCGGGTGCCGTTCTATGGGATGGTGGTGGTGTGCAATGACGATCCGATGTTGCGTCGGTTGCTGCCGCAGGCGCAGCGGCGCACGGTGACTTATGGGACGAAGCGTGGGTCGGATTTTTGGATCAAGTTAGTAACGGGTTCAGCGCCTTCGAGTGTGGGTGAAGGCGGGCCTTTGAGCCGCTTTCGCGTGAGTTATCGCAAGAAGGACCTGGGCGAGTTCACGCTGCATGTGCCGGGAGTGCACAACGTTCTGAATGCGACAGCGGCGATTGCAGTTGGGGTGGGGCTGGATGTTGGGGTGGAGGCGATTCGCGCGGGGCTCGACCAGTTCCGCGGGGTTGACCGGCGATTCCAGTTGCGCGGGCGGGCGGGGGGCGTGAGCGTGATTGACGATTACGGGCACCATCCCACGGAGATCAGGGCGACGCTGGCGGCGGCGCGGCAGTGCGGGTTTCGCAAGGTTCACGTGGTGTTCCAGCCGCACCGGTACACGCGTACGCGCGATCTGATTGACGACTTTGCCACCGCGTTCGGCGATGCGGACTCGCTGTTTGTGCTCGATATTTATGCGGCGAGCGAGAAGCCGATCGAGGGGATCAGTGGGGAAGCGTTGGCGCGGACAATTCGCGAGAAGGGCGGACGGGACGCGCAGTATGTGAGGTCGTTCGCGGATGCCGTAAGTTCTGTCGCTGCCGCAGCGGAGGATGGGGACATGATTCTCACGCTCGGCGCGGGGAGCGTTTCGCATCTGGGGCCGATGATTGTGGAGAAACTGAGAGAACAGGCGGCCGGAGCAGAGAGCTAATTTTCGGATTGTAGGCGCGGAATCGGCGATGCGGTAGAATAGAGCACATGAGCATGTTTATGCTTATGTGCATACAGAAGGGCGACGGCAATGAAAACAGCCAGATTGCAGGTTCTGACGACACCCGCCTTCCGGGATTGGCTGCGCAAAGAGGCGAGCAAGGCGGGAATCAGCGTGGGGGAACTAGTCCGCAGACGCTGTGAGCAACGGGTGGGCGACGAAGAGGCCGCGTTGGCGGATCTGAGCGCGCTTCTCCGCAAAGAAGTGACTGCGACGCGAGCCGTGGTGCGGCGCAACCTGGACGAAACACGGGCGATTCTGAGCGACCTGAGAGCACGCCGCAAAACAGATGCGGCAGGGGATCGGGCATGAGCGTGTTCAGCGAGGCGGTTGCTGCCGTGCAGTCGGCTTTGAAACTCTCAGACGAATTGCGCCGAACATCGCAGGAACTTAAGGATATGGCCGTGGAGATGCGCGACCACGACCGCCGGATAACCCGGCTTGAGGCGCAGTGGGAGACTGCGGCTTTGCTGTCGCGGAGACGGTTGGAATGAGAACGGAGAGTGGTCTACGCAGCGTGAAAGGCGAGGCCCACGGTGCGATCAGTCTGCCGCCCACCCTTCGCGAAAAGCCGCGAAGGATGGGGCACCCGGCAGTTGGGGCCGATGATTATTGAGAAATTGAAGGAGCGGGAGATCTTATAGACGCTTTCTGCAACCAGTCCATGGACATGGCTCGACTCATAAGCAGGTCTGACTCCTCCTAATGTGAATCTGTCTTAGGACATCGGCCGAACTGAACTCTAACGCGACGTAAACATCCCAGGGTTCACACGCAAGACCACCGGGATCTTCGCCGATTTTGATTTCATATGCTTCTATCCGGCTTCCACCACGCTCGTCCGCAAAGTACTGGATATTGCGCGAGTCGAGATATTTCTTAACCTCACTTTTAGGTGTGCCGACAGGCAGATCGCGCTGAAATTGGGCAATAACCGTCCGGTAAGCAGAGTCCCGCCTCTCCTGTGCCACCTTGGAACCAATGAGCCACACCGAAACCAGAACGGCTGCGCCGACCACAGTGAATGCGATGATTTTTCTCATCGGTAGCATTCTACAAGTTCACGCTTCCGCAGCGCCTCGATTCCCGGCGCGGCGGGCGAGGACGCCCCGCCGGACAGCCGCCGGGACGGCGGCGCTACGGAACTAATTCCGTGGGGGTTGCGTATCTTCCATTGCTAACGGAGTCGGTCGGGGATCGTCCAATCTGGCAGATGGAGATATGGCGATGAAAACTACACAGGCATGGGGATGGTTGGCGGCCGGAGTGCTGGCGCTGGGGCTCAATGGCTTTTATCACGATGGCGGGGCGGTTTGGGCGCACCGGGCGGTAGATCAGGGGATGGCGGGGGTTAGCGAACGGACGGAAGGTGTGTTGGCGCTGGCTGCGGGGCGGGCTGACTGGTTCGTGGCAAAGAGCAAGATGGTAGCTGCGCGGGACGAGACTGCGTCGTGCCGTTTGGCTACGGCTTTGGCGCGAATCCAGACTAAGATCGCGCGGACGCAGGGCGGAATGGCACGGTTTGAAGCAATGTCGGCTCGGGAAGAGGCGCAATTGGCCCGGGTGGAAGCGGAGCGGGCACGGATTGAGGCGCGAGTGGCTCGGGTTCGTTTTGCGCCCGCGGCTTTTAATCCGGGAGGGATTTCTGTTGTTTGTCCGCGGGTGAACGTTAGCGTTCCTCGCATAAGCATTCCACGGTCGCCGATGGTTCGAATTCCCGAGATCCATGTTGAGGCGGTGGGAGCGGGACCGCTCTAAGTTTCTTCCTCCTAAGAAGGCGGATGCGGCGAAACTGCCGTGTCCGCTTTCTTGTTTTGCAGATGGGAGCAGCCGGGCTTCGCCCCTTCGACAAGCTCAGGGCAGGCTCAGTCCGGACGGGCGAAGGCGCCCGTCCCCACACAAGTTTTCTCCCTGATGCCTCATCCGGTTCCTGCCTGTGCAAAAGAACCAAGATTTTGTCTATCTCAAATCACGAAATGAAGTTATAGTTTGAAGGCTCAGCGATTCCACAGCGACAACTGACCTGAACTGATGGCGCGGAAATCGGGCCTCACCATCTTGCAGGAGGAGTTGTACCCATCCAGCGCTGGAGCCGCGCGCGAGGAGATCCATGGTTCGGACATGGATGCGCGCCTGGTCGACCTGGATGTGGATGAGGAATCTCCGTTTCTGCGCGGGCAAAGGCGCGTCTCCGCCCGCCGAAGTACTCTTCCAAGAAAAACTGCAAATCGTTTGCTATGGAGTGTTGTGGCCGCAGCCGTGGGGTGCGTAGCGGCGGCGGGCGCCGCGGCTCTGTATCACTACGGCGAGCACTCCTGGCGCTTTCGCGTGGAATCGAGCGACAACATTGAAGTCACGGGCATGCGGAACGTGACCAAGGCGCAAATCATGGAAGTGATGGGCGCCGACATTGGGCGAAATATTTTTTTTATTCCGCTGGCGCAGCAGAAGGCGCAACTGGAGCAGGTTCCATGGGTGGAATCGGCGAGCGTGATGCGGTTTGTGCCTAACCGCCTGCAGGTGGAGATTCACGAGCGCACGCCGGTGGCTTTCGCCCGGGTGGGGCCGCGAATGTCGTTGATCGACGCGGGCGGGACGCTGATGGAGTTGGCGCCGAAACATCGATATTCGTTCCCGGTGATTTTGGGAATGAATCCGGGCGAGCCGCTTTCGACGCGCGCGCCGCGGATGAAAATTTATGGCGAGATGGTGCGGGAACTGGATTCGGGCGGCGCGCGCTATTCGCAGGATCTGAGCGAAGTGGATCTGACCGATCTGGAAGATGTGAAGGTGCGGGTGAATGATCCGGCGGGGGATGTGCTGGTGCATCTGGGATCGTCGGATTATCTGCGGCGTTACAAAATCTATGTGACGCACGCGCAGGGTTGGCGGCAGCAGTTTCAGAAGTTGGAGTCGGTGGATCTGCGCTACGACAACCAGATCATCGTGAATCCGGACATGGAGCGGACGGCGAAGCAGACGCCGTTGAATCCGGCCATGGCGAAAGCGGCGGCTGCGGCGGGCGTGAAGCCCGTGTCTTTGCTGACGCGGGTTGGTCCGAATGATCGTCCGGTGCCGAAGCCGGCGTTCGAGTTGACGCAAAAGAAACTCGAGTCCAAGACGACAGCCGGCGTAATCAAGAAAGCCGGCGGGAAAGCGAAGGCGAGTAAGACTGCTGCGAAGCCGGCGAACGCAAGTGTGGGTGCGAAGAGACCCGCGCCGGTTGAGAAAACTGCAATGTCCACGACCGGGAGAAAACCGTCCGCAAATGTTGCTGCGACAAAGCAAGCGGAAGAAGAGAAAAAAATACGGTCACGAAGATTGGGAGCAAGCCCAAAGTCACCGAGCCATGCAGGCGGGCAGAAGCCGAGTCCGGCGATTGCAAAAAGTCAGGCTAGTTCGGAGCCGAGCGATTGAGAGCTTGAGGTCGATGGGTGCAGCAAGCGAAATCATAAGGGAACTTTCATCGGGGACTAATAAGAGATGGCGAATCAGCAGCGAAATGTTCTGACGGCGATTGATGTAGGCAGCGCCAAGACGTGCGCGCTCATGGTGGAGGTCACCGACAGTGGCCTGCGCTATCGCGGGCATGGTGTGGCGGAGTCGCGGGGCTCGCGCAAGGGCGTGATCGTGGAACTGGATAAGGCGGTCGCGGCCATTCAGAAGGCGGTGGAGGCGGCCGAAGATGTGGCGGGAGCGGCCGTGGAACACGCCATCGTGGGTATTGGCGGAGCGCACGTCCGTGGCGTGAACAGCCATGGTGGCATCAGCCTGGGCACGCGGGCGCGGGAGATTGGCCGCGATGAGATCAAGCAGGCGGTGGAGCGGGCGCGGGCGATTCCGCTGCCGGATGGCCGCGAGGTGCTGCATCTGCTGCCGCAGGAATTCATTCTGGACGATCAGGCGGGGGTGCACGATCCGCTGGGCATGATGGCGGCGCGGCTGGAGGTGCGGGTTCATCTGGTGACGGCGGCGGCGAGCGCGACGCAGAACGTGATTACGGCGGTGAACCGCGCAGGCGTCCACGTGAACGACACTGTGTTTGAGCCTCTGGCGGCGGCTGACTCGGTGTTGCGGGCGGACGAGCGGGAGTTGGGAGTTTGTCTGGCGGACATTGGGGCGGGATCGACGGAGTTGGTTGTCTTCCTGCAGGGAGCGGTGGCTTATACGGGAGTGATTCCGGTGGGAGGAGATCATTTCACCAGCGATCTTTCGATGGGCATGTGTACGCCGCTGGCCGAGGCGGAAAAAATTAAGAAAGTTTTCGGGAATGCGATTGTCACGCTGATTCCGGAGGGGAACGAAGTGGAGGTGCCGTCGGTGGGCGACCGGGCTTCGCGATTGCTGCCGCAGCGGCTGGTGGCGGAGATTCTCGAGCCGCGGGCGCGCGAACTGTTTGAGATGATGCGCGAATCGTTACGCCAGAGCGGAATGTTTGACGCATGTCTGGCGGGCATTGTGCTGAGCGGCGGAGGGTCGCGGCTGCCGGGAATTTTTGAGGTGGCGGAATCGGTGTTGCGGCGTGCGGTGCGGCTGTCATGGCCGACGCCACTGGCGAAGATGCCAGCGACGCTGGCCGAACCGGAGTTCGCCACGGTGATCGGGATGGTGAACTACGGACAGCGGGCGAGAGTGGCGCGAGGGTTTCAGGGAGACCGGTGGGGATCGAGATTGAAGGCGTTATTGGTGGGATGAAGGAGCAGGGGCGGTGGACGCAGTAAAGCGGGTTCCTCGCCGACTAAGGTCGGCTCGGAATGACAAGAAAGAGATTAGTCCGAGGGAGAGAATTATGACAAACGATTCGAGCATTCGCATCAGCTTCAACGAAGATCCTCTCAACGATGCCAAGATCAAGGTGATTGGCGTGGGCGGGGGCGGCGGAAACGCGGTGAACCGCATGATCGATGCCGGGGTGGAGGGCATCGAGTTCATTGTGGCCAACACGGATTTGCAGGCGCTGCGCATGTCGCGCGCGCCGGTGAAGCTGCAGCTCGGCGTGAAGCTCACGAATGGACTGGGCGCGGGCGCGAATCCGGAAGTGGGGCGCAAGGCGGCGCTGGAGGACTCGGACAAGATTATCGAAGCGCTCGAGGGCGCCGACATGGTATTCGTGACCACCGGTTTGGGCGGCGGAACGGGGACGGGCGCGGCGCCGATCATCGCGTCGCTGGCCAGCGAGATGGGGGCGCTCACGGTGGCTGTGGTGACCAAGCCGTTTTCGTTTGAGGGAAAGCGGCGCATGACGCAGGCTGACCGCGGCATCGCCGAGTTGATGGAATCGGTGGATACGACGATTGTGATTCCCAACGAAAAGCTGTTGGCGGTGGCGGAGAATGCGGGATTTTTCGAGTCGTTCCGCATCGCCGACGACATTCTGCGGCAAGGCGTGCAGGGCATTTCCGACATCATTACGATACCCGGGATCATCAATCGCGACTTCGCCGATGTGAAGACGATCATGGCGCGCATGGGTTATGCGGTGATGGGTACGGCCACAGCCAGCGGCCAGATGCGCACCACAGAAGCGGCGCAGCGGGCGATTGCATCACCGCTGCTGGAGGCGGGCGCGATCGATGGAGCGCGCGGCATTCTGATCAACATTACGGGATCGGCTTCGCTGAAGCTGGCGGAGGTGCAACAGGCGTGCACCATCATCCAGAGTGCCGCGCATGAAGACGCGAATATTATTTTCGGCGCGGTGCTGGATGAGAAGATGAAGGATGCGGTGAAGATCACGGTGATTGCCACGGGATTCCGCGAGGTTCCCCGGGTGCAGCGGGCGCCGGAGGTTCACTCATTTGCCGCATCGCATGGCCATGCGATGGATTTTCCTGAGGCCGTGGGTGCGGTGCAATCCACCCCATCGCCGTTCGCCGAAACGATGCCCGACCGGATGATGGACGAGCCGAGGATGGAAGAATCGTCCGCGGTTGGGCTGGCGCATGCCAGCGCGGAAGTGATCTCGCTGGATACCATGCGCAGCGCGATGGTGGCGAACTTCGAGCAGGAGGATTTAGATGTTCCGGCATTTCTGCGCAAGCGCGGCGAAGTGATGTGAGAGGCGAAACGCGAGGGAAGAAGACAGAAAGGGTAAGCCCCGGGCGTTGCCTCCTTGAAGAAGAAGAGGGAAAAAGAAGAAGAAGAGGGAAAAAGTTTGCGGCAGAGTGCCGTATCTTTTCAGTAACGGGGTAACGGTTACCGAGGGCGGTTGAACAGAGGTAATTCCCATTTAAGTACTTGTTCCATAACGGGTTATATCGAAATTAGTGTTTTCTTCAAGAAAAACTTTGTTATTGCCTGAAACGCTATAACTCTCGTAGTATCGCGAAGATGGGGGAAGTTACCGGTCCAGGCCAGGGGCTGGCAGGCTTCGTGCATCGAAGTAGATAGGGATCTGGGGATCGAATTTCTGTAAATATCGAATTTGTGTAAGTCGAATTTGCTAGGTCAGGGGAACGAATAGAAGATGTCCAAGTTGGGAGTGCGCGGCCTTCGTCTGGTGGTGATCGTGAGTGGGATCGTGCTGGCGCCGGCGGTGTGGGCAGCGCATGTCACTCCCCGTACGCTGAATGGCAGCAAGCCTAAATCCACTCAGAAGGTGAGTGAGAGCCAGCATACGAAGCGCCGGATGCGGCATTTGGCGAGCAGTCGCACCACGACGGGGCATGTGGCGGGACGGCGCGTGGTGAGTCACAGCGCGAGCCTGACGCGAGCCTCGGTGGGCAGAGTCCCGGTCAGCACCCGGCGGCATAGTTATCACGAACGTTTTTTCATGAGTTCGTACGCCGAGGGCATTACCGGCGGCGACATTACAGATGGCGAAGATCCGGTGGTCCGGCAGGCGGCGATCGATGCTTTGGGAAATATGAATGGCACCGTGGTCGCGATTGAGCCGACCAGCGGCCGTGTGCTGGCCATGGTGAATCAGAAGCTGGCACTGTCGAGCGGAGCGCAACCCTGCTCGACCATTAAACTTTCGGTGGCGCTATCGGCGCTGAGTGAGGGGTTGATCTCGAAGGAAACCGAGGTTTCGCTCGGGGGCCGCAGCCGGATGAATCTGACCGAAGCTCTGGCGCATTCCAATAACGCCTACTTCGAAGCGCTGGGGCGCAAGTTGGGATTCGAAAAAATCGCTTACCATGCCCATGAGTACGGCTTGGGCGAGTTGGCTGGGTATGACATTCCGGGGGAGGAGTTGGGCACGTATCCCGATGAAGTGATTTCCGAAAAATTGGGAGGAGTGGGCAAGATGTGTTCGTTCGGAGAAGGCATTTCCATGACGCCGTTGCAGTTGGGCGCAATGGTTTCCGCCATCGCGAACGGGGGCACGCTCTATTACCTGCAGCATCCGACAACCCCGGAAGAAATTACGAATTTCCAGCCCCGCATCAAACGGCAGCTGGATATCGCACCGCTGATTCCGGAAATTTCCGTGGGGATGGCGGGAGCGGTGCAGTATGGGACGGCCCGCAGGCTGGGGCTGAACTTCAACGAGGAAGAGATCCTGGGCAAGACCGGGACCTGCTCGCATGCCGGCACGCGCTTCGGGTGGTTCGCCTCTTACGCCAATACCAGCAGTGGGCGAGTGGTGGTGGTAGTTTTTCTGCAGGGCGGGCGGCCTACGTTTGGGCCCAAGGCGGCAGAGATTGCCGGCCACATGTACCGAAATCTCTACGACCACAATTTTTTCCTGGCGGGTCCTTCCCGGCCGGCAGATACGGCCGCGGCGCGGTAACCCTCAGCGTTACGCAATCGTTCCAAACGAGATTTTAGTTTCGCATCGCGAGGGCCTCTCGCAGAGGCCCTTCGGTTTTGCTGTGCAACTGCGATCACTCCCGTGGCCGCGGCTTAGTGGTTTCTAACAGGGAAACGGTAAATCCCGCCGATGTATAGCGTAGAACCTGATGGCGGCGCTCACCGGGAGAGTCCGGTCTGGGTGCGGGCAGGCGCGGATCTTCGCGGCGGCGGGAATTGCGGCAACGCGAGCAGCGTGAACAAAAGATGAATTCAGTCACGGCAATGAAGGGAAGCTACGACTACGGGTTGGTGGCGCTTTCCATCGTGCTGGCGATGTTCGCATCGTATGCCGCGCTGGACCTGGCTGGCCGCGTAACTGCAACGCAAGGCCGGGTGAGAGCGATCTGGCTTAGCTGCGGGGCCGCCGCGATGGGCCTGGGAATCTGGGCGATGCACTATGTCGGCATGCTCGCCTTCAGCCTGCCCGTGCCGATTCTCTATCACTACCCAACGGTAGTGCTGTCGCTGCTGGCGGCGATTGCCGCGTCCGCGGTGGCCCTGTTCATCGTCAGCCGCCCACGGATGGGGGTGGAGCAGGAGATCGTGGGCAGCGTTGTGATGGGCGGCGGAATCGCCGGCATGCACTACATCGGCATGGCCGCCATGCGCTGTGCGGCCGTGATCGTTTATGACGGCAGAATCGTTGCTCTGTCGATAGTGCTGGCGATGGCGATCTCGTTCGTCGCATTGCCACTCGCTTTCCGAGTGCGGGATGAGAGAACTACAAGTTGGCGGAAAATCATCAGTGCGCTGATCCTGGGTAGTGCGATTCCGCTGATGCACTATACCGGGATGTGGGCCGCGTCATTCTATCCCTCAAAGCTTGCGCCTGATTTCACCCATGCAATCGGCATTTTCATGATTGGCACAGCAGCCATCAGCGCCAGTACTTTTGTGGTTCTAGTCGGTGCACTCGCATCGTTGTTCATCGACAGGTTCATCGTCTTGCAGAGAGGCGATCTCAGCACAGCGCGAGAACGCGAGTTGTATTTCCACACGATGGCGGAAGCGGTTCCGGGGATGATCTGGACAGCCCGTCCGGATGGCTCTGTCGATTTCGCCAGTCACCAGTTACTCGAATACGGCGGAATCAAGACGAAGGATCTCGATCACTGGCCAACGTTACTTCACCCTGATGATTTGGCGATCACCCTCAGCAAGTGGGAGCACTCTGTCCGGACAGGAGAGGCCCATGAAATTGAATATCGCTTGCGGCGGGTGGACGGGGTGTACCGCTGGTTTCTGGCAAGAGCCAACCCGATCCGCAACGACGAGGGAGAGATCAGCAAGTGGTTCGGCACGTGTACCGATATCGAGGACCAGAAGCACACCCAGCAGGTTCTAGAAGAGCAGATTCTGGAACGGACGGCGCAATTGGCGGACGTCAATACGCGGCTGCAGGAGGAGATGTTAGAGAAGGACTTCGCCCGCAATGAACTCGACCTCCAGAACGAGAGAATGATGGGTGAACTTAAGAAGCGTTCGGAGCGGGCGACGATGCTGGCGAAGATGGGCGAGCTTTTGCAGAGCTGCATCAATAGGGATGAAGTGTTCGCGGCCGCTCTGGGTTTCGCGCCCAAGATATTTCCCGCTGCGCGGGGAGCAGTGGTGCTGCTGAATCCCGGGCGCAGCCTGGCGGAAGTGATTGGATCGTGGACCGACTGCCAACTTCCGATGACGGAATTTGAACCCATGGCGTGCTGGGCGCTGCGAACGGGGCATCCGCATCTGGTGGTGGCGGGCGACACGACTGCGCCGTGCGCGCACGCCGAGGGCGTGAAGAATACGTACTTGTGCATCCCTATTCTGGCGCAGGGCGAAACGCTGGGGATATTGCACCTTCAGTCGACGGATGAGTCGCCGCAACTGGAAGCCTCAGAGCTTTCGTTCAAGACGACGTTTGCGGGACAGGTTGGATTGTCGATTGCGAACATCAGGCTGCGGGAGGCGCTGCGCACGCAGTCGGTGCGGGATGCCTTGACCGGACTCTATAACCGGCGGTACCTGGAGGAGGTACTGGATCGCGAGATTCGGCGGGCCGGGCGCGCCGCGCAGCCGCTCGGCATCCTTATGATCGATTTGGACCACTTCAAGCGCTTCAACGACACTTATGGCCACGACGCGGGTGACGCGGTATTGCGTGAGACCGCGGCGTTCCTGCTCAAGAACGTCCGGGCCGAGGATTTTGTATGCCGCTTTGGCGGAGAAGAATTTTTCGTGATCCTGCCCACGGCGGATCTGGACGGGTCGCGAGCGCGACCGAACGGTTGCGGTCGAAAATGAGGGAACTGACCATCATGCATCAGGGCAAGTCCCTGGGCATGATCACGCTTTCCGTGGGTGTGGCGACGTTCCCCGCACACGGAATGTCACCCAAGGAATTGATGGCGGCAGCCGATGGCGCGCTGTATGAGGCTAAGCGCGGCGGGCGCGACCAGGTGGCGGTGGCATCGCCGAAAAGCGTTGAGGAAGTGGCGATGTCTGACGCAGCAAAATCAGGCGCCAATTGGAGCTAACTCGTCGAGAGGCCAGCTTTCGAAAACCCCGGCTATTCCAGAAGGGCCAGAAAACAGGCACGGAGGCCGGGAGCTTCAATCGAACTGAGTTTATTTCTTCCGTTCGTCGCGCTCGACCACGCCGTCCTTGATGTGGACCACACGGTGAGCATACTCGGCGATGTCATGCTCGTGCGTGACCAGCACAATCGTATTGCCTTCCCTGTGCAGGTTATCGAACAAGGCCATGATTTCGCCTCCGGTTTGCGAGTCCAAGTTGCCGGTGGGTTCGTCCGCCAGAATGATGGAGGGCTTATTCACCAAGGCTCGGGCGACGGCGACGCGCTGCCGCTGGCCGCCGGAAAGTTCGTTTGGTTTATGGGTCATGCGGGATTCCATGCCAACAGCCGTCAAGGCACCTTTGGCGCGTTCAATGCGCTCGCCGGTGGGAACGCCGGCGTAGATCAAGGGCAGCTCCACATTGTGCAGAGCGGTGGCGCGAGCCAGCAGATTGAAGGTCTGAAAAACGAAGCCGATTTCTTTGTTGCGGATGCGGGCGAGTTCATCGTCGTCAAGTTCGCTGACCAGCTGGCTGTTGAGCCAGTATTCGCCTTTGGTGGGCGTGTCCAGGCAGCCAATCAGGTTCATCAACGTTGACTTACCGGAACCGGACGGCCCCATGATGGCAACATACTCTCCGCGCTCAATGCGCAGGTTGACCCCGCGCAAAGCATGGACCTGCTGCTCCGAGCCCATGTCGTAGGTCTTCCAAAGATCCATGGCTGCGATCATGCAGGATTGCGGCGGGGCTGCGACGGGGGTGAGGGGCATGTTGATTACTTCGGCGGTAGCCATGTTTTTCTCCTGCTCCGGTGCCACTGAGTTCTCCGTAGATGAAGTCGAATTCGATTCCCTGGGCTCCGTACGCTGCCGGCATTGGGAAGCCTGAAACTTGTCATCCCAGACTGCCGTTTGAAACTTGTTCTGTGTCACCGGCTTCTCGGTTGGACGGATGAAGCTGGCGAACGTTATGACGATTCGTCTTCCTTCTTGGGAACGGAGTTATCGATCTTGACGCTACTTCCAGAACGCAGGGTGCGCAAAATCTTGTAACTGCCGGTAATCACTTCGTCGCCTTCGCGCAAGCCATTCAACACTTCGATGTCGCTGGTACCTGTGATGCCGGTAGTGACGGGGACGAACTCGGCCTTCTTATTGCGAATGACGAAGACACCCTGCACGTCCTGCTGCTGATCCTTCTTAGATGTGGTCTCTTTCGGCGCAGGTGCGGCGGCATGCACGGAGCCCGGGGTTGACTTTTCTTGCTCCAATTGTGCTTTACTGCGGACCGAGAGCGCTTGAATCGGAATGGAAATGACACTGCTGCGGGAAGCCGTCGTGATCTTGGCGGTGGTCGAGAGCCCGGGGCGCAGATCCTGCGGAGGATCGGTCACGGTTACCACTACCTTGAAATCTTTGGCTTCTTCGCTGGCGGTGGTCTGCTGCGAGGTGGCTACGCCGGTGGAGCGGACGATGGCGTTGTCCCCAATTTCGGAGACGGTGCCGTGGAAAACTTTTTTGGGAATGGCGTCGATGGTCACTTCGGCGGGCTGGCCTAAGTGTACGTTCACGATGTCAGTTTCATCCACCTTCACTTCGGCGGTGATGACGGACATGTCGGCAAGCGTCATCAATATGCTGCCAAGCGCATTCTGAATGCCGATGACCACCGATTCGCCTTCCCGTACGGGTAAGCTGGTGATGACGCCGTCGTAGGGAGCGGAGTAGGTGGTTTTCTGCAGCACATCGGCAACACGGGTGAGATTGGCCCGCGCCTGGGCAACGTGCCGGTCCGCAGAGTCTTTCTGAGCTTTTGCCTGGGCGACGCGAGCCTTGGCTTGTACCAGCCCGGAGTCCGCCGTGGCCCAGGCGTTCTTGCGGCTGTCGAAATCAGATTTTGCGATCAGCCCGTCCTTGAAGAGATCTTGCGCCCGGGCCCAGTCAAGCTTGTTGCGGTCATAATCGGCTTGGGCGCGTAGCAGGTCGGCGTCGGAGGTGTTGAGCGCCGCCTGGGCAGCGATCGCATCCGTTTCCGCAGCCTGCACCGAGGCCTGATTGGCGCTCACATCTGCCGAGGACTGCACGTTTTCCAGTTGCGCCAGCAATTGACCCTTCTTTACGTGATCCCCTTCCTTAACGTAAAGGTGGGTGATCTTGCCGTAGGCGTTGGCGCCGATGTTGACGTAAGTCTTCGGCTTAATTTCTCCCGAAGCGCTCACCACCGACGACAAGTCCTGGCGCTGGACTTTTCCCGTCTGCACCGTGACCACGTTCTTGCCGCTCTGGTGCACCGTGGCTCCGACGATGATGGCCAACAGCACCACCGCGCCGGCGCCGATCGCGATTTTTTTCCAAGGTTTCATGGTCTCCGTCGCTGTCGTTTCAGTGATAGCCCGGGAGTTACTTACCTTCGGCTACAGATCGATTCCTGGCCAGCCCAGTTCCACCGGTCTGACGGACACGTCTTCTAATACGATCCTGGCAGCAGGAAAGTTCCGTTAGAGACGCGTTACTGAGACCCGCCTGGGAACCCAAGAGCCGAGGGTATCGGACCCGGAACGGGTAATTATAGCGTGAGGCGGGTCTGGGTTTTGCAGGAACACGATGAAGATGCCGGGAGATAACGATCGAACCGAATTTTCGGGCCGCCGGGCAACGCGGAGCCGGCAACGCCGCATCCAGCAGATTGATCAGATTCGGGTGCGGAATCCGTTCTTTTAATGTGACTTAACCTTGCTTTCGCTCAATCGGGAGCCTAAAATAGGCAGACGTAGTCGTACTGTCGCAGGAGTCCCTCTCATGGTTCGGGTTGGTTCACGTTATCTTTCTTCTCTTTGTATATTGGCCGTCGCTTCCGGTTTAGCCGTCCCGGCGCGTGCGCAGAGCGACAAGCCGGCGGCTTCCAGCCCGGCATCCTCCAGCGCGCCAGCATCCAGCACGCCGTCTTCCGGCACCCCGTCTTCCAGCACACAAGGCTCCAGTGCGACCGTGACCAGTTCGCAGGCGCAACCCACGGATGAGATTGATCCGCTTAAGCGCAAGCCTAATGAAAAACAGAAGAAACAGCAGAAAGCCTCTCTGAAGATCGAGCTTAGCAAGACTTACAAGAAGTGGCTGAACGAGGACGTGGTCTGGATCATCACCGACGAGGAACGAGCGGCCTTCAAACAGCTTTCCAACGACGAAGAGCGCGACAATTTTATCGAAGCTTTCTGGCAACGCCGCGACCCTACTCCCGATACCGAAGAGAACGAATATAAGGAAGAGCACTACCGGCGCATTGCCTACGCCAACGAGCATTTTCCCGCCGGCATTCCCGGCTGGAAGAGCGACCGCGGGCGCATTTACATTATGTATGGTCCGGCGGATGAAGTGGATTCGCATCCCTCCGGCGGATCCTATGAGCGGCCCATGGAAGAGGGTGGGGGAGAAACTTCCACGTTCCCCTTCGAAGACTGGCGCTACCGTTATCTGGAAGGCATCGGTCAGGAAATAATTATCGAGTTCGTCGATACCTGCATGTGCGGCGACTATCACATGACGATCGACCGGTCGGAGAAAGATGCTTTGAAGTACACGCCAAACGCGGGTTTGACGATGTACGAGCAGATGGGCATGTCCAGCAAGGCGGACCGCTTTAATTCCAGTGGTCTGGAGCAATTGGGCGCCGGTCCAATGGGTGCACAACTGCAGACCAAGGAGTTTGATCGCCTCGAGACGTACGCGAAATTGCAGGCGCCACCGCCCATCAAATTTAAGGATCTGGAAGAAATCGTCAACACCAAGCTGATTACAAACTTGATGCCGTTCGACGTGCGCTCCGATTTTGTGAAAGTGACCGGGGATACGGTGCTGGTGCCGATCACGATCCAGATGAAGTACCGCGACATTACCTTCGCCAACAAGGATGGGGTGCAGCGCGGCACGGTGAATATTTTTGGGCGCGTCAGTACCTTAACCGGACGCGTGGTGCAGACCTTTGAAGACACGGCGCAGGTGGATGTTCCGGCGGAGTTGCTGCCGCGCACCGCGGAGAATTCCTCGGTCTACTGGAAGGCGCTTCCGCTGCGTCCGGGACGCTACAAGGTTGAGATTGCAGTCAAGGATGTGAACGGAGACCGCAAAGGCTTGTGGAGCCGGGGCATTGTGGTGCCGGAGTACTCCGACGATAAGCTGTCGACGTCTTCGCTGATTGTGGCCGATCAGATGGAGGCGGTGCCAACGAAGGATGTGAGCACGGGCAATTTCGTGATTGGCGTGACCAAGGTTCGTCCGCGCGTGGCGCCGGCGGATGGGAAGCCCGCGCTGTTCAAGCGCAGTCGCGACCAGAAAGTAAACTTCTGGATGCAGGTCTATAATTTGGGGGTTGACGAGAAGACGCACAAACCTTCGGCCACGTTCGAGTTTGACATTGTCAACGTAGCGACCAACAAAGCGGTGGTTCAGAAAACGGAATCGACCGAACAGATGGGTAACGTGGGCGAACAGGTAACGCTGCAGAAATCGATTGCGTCAGCGAACCTGCAGCCGGGCATATATCGGATCGAAATCAAAGTGAACGACAACATCTCCAAACAGACGGTTGATCCTTCCGCGACGTTTGCGGTTGAATAACGGTCTGTTTGATTCCCCGGGGGTGGGAGTGAAACTTCGCCAACTCGGAACTTGGGCGGTGATCGTCGCGTTGTCGCTTCCCGCGTGGGCTGCGGAGCGGCCAGGGGCGATTTCAGGATACGTGCGCGATGGCTCGGGCATACCTCAGATGGGCGCGGTCGTCGAGATTGTGGGAACCGCGGCGCGCACACTAACCGTATTCACCGATGGCGCCGGGTTTTACTCGGCCAAGGATCTGCTGCCAGGGTTATACACGGTTAAGGTTTCGGCCCCTTCGTTCTTGCCGGCGTGGCGCGACAAAGTCGGATTGCATCCCGGCGCCAGCACTCACCTGAATATCACTCTGAATACTCTGTTGAATGCGATGCGCGTAGGTCCGCTGCGTGGCGGCGCGGATGATGACGACTGGAAATGGACCCTGCGTTCGGTGGCGAATCGTCCCGTGCTGCGGGTGTTCGACGATCCATTATCGAGCGATGGAAAGCAGGCGAACGATCTAAAGGGAAGCCTCTCATTTCTGGCCGGTTCGGCGGCTGGCGGGTATGGCAGTGGGTCGGACATGAGCACCGGCTTCTCGCTGGAGCGCAATATTTTTTCCGTGGACCGGGTGGGGCTGAGAGGGAATGTCGGTTACGGAGAAGGACTTCCCGCCGCGGTCTTACGGGCGACGTACACGCACCGGCTGCCCGACGGTTCGGGTCCGTCCATGGCGGTTGCCGTCCGGCGTTTCGCTCCCTCCGATCCGAATCTGCACAATGCTTCATTGCAGTCGGTGGCGCTTTCCGGGGCAGACGATTTCGCGATTGGCGATGTGCTGGAGCTAAAATTCGGCAGCGAACTGCAGACCATCCAATTCCTCGGGCGCGTGACCGCGTTCCGGCCCTATGGCTCGGTTAACCTTCATGTTTCCCCGAACACGGTGGTCGGTTACAACTACGCCACCTCGTTGCCCAGCCGCCGGGACGAGGGTTTCGATTCCGCGACGTCCCCAGATTCCGGCGAAGCCGATCCTCGCATCAGCCTGGCTAACTTCTCCACCAAACTCGAGCGCGCGCACCATCAGGAGCTGAATGTCTCCCGGCGCATCGGGAAAAACAACATGCAAGTCGCGCTGTTCAGCGATCGCGTGGACAACACGGCGTTGCTTGGCACCGGCGAGGTCACTGCTGCTGGCGGAGACCTTCTGCCAGATGCTTACTCAGGCACCTTTACTTATGCCGGCGACACGCTGGATACGCGCGGGCTCCGAGTAGTCCTGGAGCGAAAGCTCTATTCCGATCTCACCGCTACGCTGGATTTCGCCTACGGTGGCGTTCTCGATCTGACTAAGCCTGATGTTGCGATCCAGGCGGCAAGCCAGTGGATCACGACCGAACGCCGACAGGCGGTGGCTGCCAAGCTCAGCGGCACGGTGAATCGCACGCATACCCGCTGGATCGCGTCCTACCGCTGGGTCAATGGTCCGGCGTTAACTCCGGTGGATATGTTCAACGCCTCGCCGGGACAGAGTGATCCGTTTCTGAACCTTTTTGTTCGGCAACCGATTCCAACCATGGGGTTCCTCCCGGCTCACATGGAGGCGCTGGTTGACCTGCGCAACCTGCTGGCGCAAGGCTATGTACCGGTGATGGGCCAGGACGGCCAAACCGTCTATTTTGTCCAGTCGGCCCGCTCCGTGCGGGGCGGCGTAACGATCAACTTCTAGCGATCAGCTAAACTAGCGCCTCACCGAGTGTTTTGCCCTCCTATCGCCCTGCCCAAGTCTCTGGAAATCGCGGGGCAAGGCCGTTCACAGTTTCCGCGAGGTTACTTAGGAGTGCCTTATTCGTAAAATCTATCGCTTGGATCGGAACTCAGTGGTTGACTGTTGGGATAAGCTTTCGATAATGTTTTGTGTGCGGTCGGGGCGCTGCATCTTATTCGTGTGCAAGGAATTGCAAGCCTCTCGGTAAGGGCCTGAAAGCTAGGCCTGCCGCACCGGACGAACTCCCCCGAAACAATCAGCTTTAAGGAGACCCTATGAGAGCGCGCATCATGCTGGTGTTTGTGCTGCTGGCGGCAGTTACTCTTTCGGCACAGACTTTCCGTGGCACAATTCTCGGCACAGTGACCGATCCGTCGGGCGCCGTAGTTGCCGGCGCCAAAGTGACCGTAAAGAACGTAGGCACGGGACTGGAGCGCACCACCGAGACCAGCGCCGATGGCAGCTACGCTCTGTCGGAGTTGCCGATCGGCACTTATACGGTGACGGTGGTGCTGACCGGCTTTCAGACCTTCGAAGCCAAAGGCGTGACGGTGGATGTGGCCTCCGAGCGCCGTGTGGATGCGGCGATGAAGACGGGGCAGGTGTCAAGCAGAGTGGAAGTCTCGGCGGATCAACTGCCGCTAGTGGAAACAACTACGAACACCCTTGGTGGCGTGCTCACAGCCCAGACCGTGGAAAACATGCCGGTCAACGGACGTGACTATACCAAGCTGATCTACATGAACCCGGGCGTGGCTGGCTCTCCCGACCAGATTTCCGACTCGCCCGGTTCCTTCGGTGAGTTCTCGATGAACGGCGCGCGCGGCCGGTCGAACAACTACCTGCTCGACGGTACCGACATGAACGACGGCTACCGCAATGATCCGGCCATCAACCAGGCCGGTGTGTTCGGAACGCCGTCGACGATTCTGCCAATCGATGCAGTAGCTGAAGTGAATGTGCTTTCGAACTTTGCCCCCGAATACGGGCGTAACGCCGGCGCTGTGGTTAATATCGTGACCAAGAGCGGCACGAACGCAATTCACGGGAGCGCTGCCGACTATTTCCGCAATAATGCGCTTGATGCAAGGAATTACTTCAATCCGACGCAAATCGTAAACCCGGGGACGGGCCAGCTAGTTTCAAACCCCAAAGCTCCATTCCATAACAATCAATATGGCGCCTCGCTCGGCGGACCGATCATCAAGGACAAGACCTTCTTTTACTTGGACTATGAAGGGCAGGAAGAGCCAGTAGGAGTTGTGACTCAGGCCTCTGTACCCACGGGAACTGCGGCGGACGGATCCCTTAGCCCCAGCGACTCCACGGACCCGTCTGGCGTGATTCCAGCATTGCTTGCACGACACCCGTGGCCGGCGCCCAATCTTTCGGACCCAAACCCGGGGGTCGTGTCCACCAATGGGGTCGCGTCGGTTGTGTCGCCCTCATTCAACAAACTGACCAGCTTTATCGCCAAGATCGACCATAGCTTCAACCCCAGCAACATCCTGACAGGTCGGTACTTTTTTGGTGACAGCGTTCAGTCCTTCCCGCTGCAACTTACGGCCAGCGGAGGTCAGTTGCCGGGTTTCAACACCTACACGCCAACGCGAGTGCAGTTAGTCTCGCTTTCCTATACCCGCACGATCGGATCAAACAAGGTGAATGAATTGCGCTACGGGTGGAACCGGTTTGCAGAAGGATTCTTCCCCGGGGATCAGAGTTTTCATCCCAGCTCGATCGGGCTCTGCGCAGCTGCCACCACCGCCCAATGCAACGGCGGAACGTTTGATTCCGGCCTTCCGATTATTCTCGTCAGCGGCGTTTCCCAACTGGGCGCGAACAACAGCGACCCGCGCCATAGGTTTGATACAAACAATCAGCTCATCGATAACTTTGGGTGGAAGATCAACAAGCACGACATCAAACTTGGGGTGGACTTCCACCGAACTTCAGTGCAGCAGTATTTCGACAAATATTTCCGAGGAAGACTGAGCTTCTCTGGTGGGGGAGCCGACCCCAGCAACAGTGGCCTTCAGGATTTCCTCGCAGGCTACGTCGATGGCGGCTTCCAATACGCCGGAAATTCGACCCGGCACACTTTTGAGAACAATTTCGGTTTCTTCGTCCAGGATAGTTTTCGTGCAACGTCGACACTGACGTTTAACTACGGCTTACGCTGGGATTATTTCGGCGTCGTGCAAGAGAAAAACAATCTCTTGAGCAACATTACGGCACTCGACCCGGTGGCTGGAACGTTCACGCTGACCCAGGTTGGTCAGCCAGGATTAAGCAGCTTGTACAACCCTGATAAAAAGGACTTCGCTCCGCGCGTGAGCGCTGCATGGGACGTAAGCGGAAAGGGAAAAACGGTAATCCGGGCGGGTTTTGGTATGTTCTTTGACGCTTTTTCGCAGGACATGGTGCTGGGCCATCTTCCCTATCCGCCATTCTTCGATCCGGGCCCGGCTTACAATCCAGTCGGACCATTGCCGATTAATTCAGCGGGAGCAAATGGCGGGCAGATCGGATCTGGCCAGCCTTTATATGGGGACGAATCAACGTGCAGCTATGAGTGCGACGTCTTCGCCTTCGACCGTAATATCAAAACGCCTTACATGGAGAATTACAACCTCAATGTTCAACAGCAGATCAACAGCCACGCGATGTTGCAGTTAAGTTATGTAGGGTCGCAAGGTCATCGTTTGTGGCGATTCTTCGACATCAACCAGCCCAGCCAGGCAACCATCACAGCTACCGACATCGCGTACGCGCAGGCGAACACTAATACCGCCAACGGCAACCCTTGTTATCCGGCTGGCGGGCCGGGTTGTATTCCCGGCTATGACGCGGTGCCGGATGTCTACGGAAACGGCCCCACCGGCGCCACTTTCTACATCATGAACGAAAACTCCACCGGCAAATCTAACTATAACGCTTTGCAGGCGAGCTTACGTATTACGGGATGGCACGGCGTCACATCCATTGCGAACTACGTCTGGTCGAAATCCTTAGACAACTCAAGCGATGGCGAAGACTTCGAGCCCAACGCAGCGCAACCTAACGACAGCACTCGGCCATCTCTGGAATACGGCCCATCAAACTTCAACCTTCCACAACGCTTTACTTGGAATTTCGGCTATGAGCTGCCGAAGATGGCGGGCAACTGGCAGAAGGTGAAAAATGGCTGGGGGCTGAATAGTATTTTGACTTTGCAGAGCGGACAGCCTTTCCAACTGAATTATAACTTCCAAGACGATTTCAGCGGAAGCGGCGAAGGCTTCGACCGGCCAGATGTTGTCGGCCCAATCAAGTACGACGCTCGCAACCCGTCGAATTATCTTGACCTCAGCTCGTTCGCGATTCCCTGCACCATGACTGCCTACGCCATCGCGAATGGAGCCACAACCTCAGCCCAGGATTGTGTGCCTGGCACCCGGCACTTCGGCAATGAAGGAAGGAACTCGCTCCACGGCCCATCCTTCAAGGAATGGAATTTTGCACTGTACAAGACGACAGCCCTTACGGAGCGGCTCAGCATGCAGCTCCGGGCGGATTTCTTTAACATCCTGAATCATCCGAATTTCGCCAATCCTTTCCTGCCTGCGTTCATCGCGGACGCAGCCGGAGGGGCTGGCCTCGTGGGCAATGCGAACGGTCGCGAAGTTGGTAGTATCCCATACCATATCGTGGCCACTGGCGACGTGGGCATCGGCAACCCGTTTATCGGCGGCGGCGGCCCGCGCGGCATTCAGTTGGCGGCGGTTTTCCGGTTCTAGTCGTTTCGACCCTCCTTGGCCCCTGCCGCTTGCGGCAGGGGCTTTGTTTTGCAGGGAAACTCTCCGCACCATATTCAGCCACCGGCAGTCGCGGGCGAGGGCGCCCGCGCCACAACCCTCCCGGCCGTCGTACGCCTTCCGTCACTAGGGCACCCGGTTACTGCGATGTTACGCTGCTCTCATAATCTTTCCCCCAAAGCGTTTGTTTGCGGAGACTTTAATGCGTCGCTCCATCTGCGCTGTTCTCATTCTTGGCGCCTGCTTTGCTGCGCCGGTTTATGCCCACCACGTTAAGCAGTCTTCTTCCACTTCGATGCCCGTGACCACCTCGTCCGCGCAGGCACGCGCGCTCTACGAGAAGGGCATGCAGGATTACGAGAACCTTTATCTGGAGCGCTGCAATGACGATTGGCGCGCCGCGGTAAAGGAAGATCCCAATCTGGCCGTGGCCTGGGCATGGATTGCCTTCAACAGCAGCGATCCCAAGGAAGTGAGCGTCGCCCGCGAAAAGGCGAAGAGCCTGGCGAAGAAGGCGACGCCGGGAGAGCAGTTAATGGTGGCGTGGGTGGTCAAGGTGCAGGAAGGCGACTTCATCGGCGGTATTTCCGCCATGAACGACATGCTGGAGATGTATCCCAAGGACAAGCATCTTCTCTATCTCGCGGGCAACTGGCTGATGGGCGAGGAGGGCAACGATCAGGCGCAGCATTTCTTTGAGAAGGCCCTGAGCCTCGACAAGAACTTTCCTGCAGCGCTGAACGATCTGGCTTATGTGGAGGCCCGCAACCGGAAGTTTGTCGACGCATTTGCCGCCATGGATCGTTACGTCATATTGCTGCCCAAGGAACCGAATCCGCAGGACTCCTACGGAGAACTGCTGCGCATGGCGGGAAATTTTGAGGGATCGTTGCAGCACTTTCGTGCTGCCCTAAAGATCGATCCTGATTTCGTCACCTCTCAACTTGGGTTGGGTGACACCTATGCCCTGATGGGGAATCAGGAGCAGGCACGGATTGAATACGACAAGGCCATCCGCTATGCCCACAATGAGGCGGACCGGTTGAGCTACAACATGCAGAAAGCGTTGACCTGGGTGCGCGACGGCAAATTCGCTGAGGCCGACAAACTTTTCCTCGAAGTGGCCGAGACCGGTCACGCCAAAGAACAGGACTTGCAGGAAGCGCAGGCCTACCGGCACTTAGCTGAGTATCAGGCAGACAATGGCGCCGCGTTGAAATATCTGCAGAGCGCGGAGGATGCGCTGGGACATCGCGGCACGATTTCCAAGTCCGACAAGGATGAGGAACTATCGAGAATCCTGCGCAACCGGACTGTGCGCGCGGCCCATGCCGGCGATGTTGCCTTGGCTGACAAATCTCTCAAGCAACTTGAAGCGATGGCGTCAGGCAGCCGTAACCGCGTGATCCAGAGTTCTTACAACGGGGCGGCTGGAACCCTGTTGATGGATCAGAAAAAGTTCGACGAAGCCATCGCGCATCTGGAAGAAGACCAAAACAATCCCTTTACCATGGAACTGCTGGTGCAGGCCTACTACCAGACCAGCCAATCTGAGAAGCTGGCTGAAGCCGAAGCCAAGCTTAGAGGCACCAATGTTCCCACCATGGAGCAGGCTCTGGTGGTGCCTGCCGCGCGCCTGCGACGCCCGGAGATCTAGGGGACTGAAGAGTCAGCTTTCTCAGGGCAACGCCTGAAGGCGCGATTAATAATGCAGGGCTTACGCTATGCCTGAAGGCATAGACTGATGCGAATCTCGACTCTTTCCGCAGCCTGCTAGAGGGTCATTTATCTGATCGGGGCAGAGTTGCTCTATACTGTTTAACGCCAGCAGGAGGCAAAAACCCTTCTGCTGGCGTTATGCCTTTTCCGGAAAGTTTGACCGCTTCCGAAAGAAAAGATTAGAAATTAATGATTTCTAAGATCGATCGCCGGTCCCGCGAGAGAGTTGTTGCCCGTGTGCCAGTGCGGGTCCGAAGCGGCGGGGGAAAGTCGGAACTGAGCGCCCAGACTCGGGATGTGAGCACCAACGGTGTATTCCTCTATACCGAGTCCCGCATGACGGAGGGCTCGGACGTGGAATTGGTCCTCATCCTTCCTCCCGAACTTACCTCCGGGGAAAAGTGCTGGGTTTGCTGCCATGCCCGCGTATTGCGCGTGCAGCAAGGTCCGGGCAAGGATTTCGGCGTAGCGGCTGAGATCCGCAGGATGGACATACTGCCGGAAATTCCGATTTCGAGGTAGGGTGCAGCCGGCCCAACCTGTAGCGCCCTGCGATGAGCAGGCCTGAATCAGACCTGACGCGACTTTCCCCCTGAAAGACCCATATCCCTCAGGGCCTGGAAGAAGCCATGGCGCGGGTTATTTGCGAAATGTTTGATAAAATCCTTTCCTTAGCCCCGCCCTTAGTGCCATAATAGCGGCCCAAGAATTGCTCTGGCCAAACTCAGTAACTAGGTGGCCCGGTTATGTGGATTGACAAACTGGCGGACGGTGTGGTGCAAGTGCAAACTCCCATTGGACCGCGTTATGTAATGCCTTCCTTTCTTCAACGCGCTTATTTTCTATGGATGTTTCGACACTTTCCTATTCTTCCCCATGCTGTGCTCAGCTCCTGGCAACAGCGCCTGATTGACCGCTTATGTTCCGAGCAGAGGTTTGTCTCGATGGCCTATGCCGATGGACTGGATGATGCACCGGTGATCGGCACGGTGGAGCGGCGATCAGCGATGGGGTCTGAGCCGTTGCCGTCTCGCCGTCCGGTGGTCAGCGAAGGTTCTCGGGGTTTGGCTGCGGAAGCGCGGCAGCGCTCCTAGACTTGGCGCGCCTCACCGAAGTCGCGCGTCAGTTCTGAGGAGTGTCCGCGGGGGGCTGTGGATTGCTCCCGCCCGCCCGGCCATTCGAGGGGCCCTGACGCCCCTGGGATGCTGCGAAGTTCCCGCACGGACCTGCGCCTCCCGGACGATGGCTTCCGTTTGGTGAACCATTCGCGGCTCGCTGCTGCTGGCAAGAATGGAGAGCGCTCTGCTGTTCGGGAGTGATGAGCGCATCCATCTTTTGCTGGGCTTGTTGGCGGATTTCCCTCGCTTGCTGCTGTTTCTGCTGCGGCGTGAGAGACGAGTTTTCGCACACGCTCGCCACTTGCGAGTGAGCGTCCATTTCAATCGAGTGGTGCTGTTCCATCACTGACCGGCTGATGCCGGCTTGCTGCCAGCAGGGCTCCTGATGACTTCGTGCCGGCGTTGCAGACGACGGCGGATTGCCCGTGGAAGGCGGAGCGCCATTCTGTGCCAATAGCGGTCCCGCGGAATATAAAAGCGTCAGCATCACGATTTGCAGAATCTTAATCGGCATGAATGGTCTCCGGTGGTCCCGACTCCGAGTGGCAACGAAACTCTGCCAGCAAGTGTACCGCGGTGCGCCATGTCCCTGGGTGTAAAACGCAGTGTCGAAGGTGCGTTCGGAAGCATGTCCACCAGGGCGCTGCATTGACTGTCCAGCCGGTCACATCGTCACGGACCTGTAAACGATGCAATGTGTCCGTGATCTGCGGTTGAGTCGCGGCCGGATGTGCTCGCGCTTTCACTATATGGGCAAACGTTGCCTGCCGCCGCGATGACCGTGGATGCGAGAAATGCTACAATCACCAATTGTCCCACTCACAAGATGTTTCACCGTGGGCGCGTAGCTCAATTGGCAGAGCAACTGACTCTTAATCAGTAGGTTGTAGGTTCGATTCCTACCGCGCTCACCATCTTTTCAAGTACTTGGCAGCTTCGTCTCGATCCCCATTCCACCGATTGTGTCCTTTTTGTGTCCTTACTGGACTCGATGGCTGGCCACCTCGGCCACCTCATCGATGTTTTGGTGCTGGTATTTCATGGTTGTGCTCACGGTCGTGTGTCCCATGACGTTCATGACCGCGAACAGGTTTTTGGTCGCCCGATACATTTCAGTTCCAAAGCCATGACGCGCGCAATAGAGG